>LKMJ01000121.1_pt1 | contig 47741 bp, 46 predicted proteins | sample 643391 | NCBI WGS metagenome assembly LKMJ01 (sample SAMN04112250, study PRJNA286221) | soda lake metagenome | biome: soda lake; feature: Kulunda Steppe; material: water; isolation source: sample PL-Br10 brine of Picturesque Lake | place: Russia: Kulunda steppe | collected 2010-07 | reverse complement strand
GCTGCATTGAAATCGCGGTTCACGAAGCGCTTGCTCTTGCTTGTGGTGGATTCGCACCAGAGCAAGCCCCTCACCGTCTCTCGTGTCTTCTCATTAAAGACTTGTTTCAACACCACATTCTCTCGATCGTTTCTTGCCTCCGTATAAACGCATTCGTTGCACGCCCCAACGCGTTGTGCGAGGCGCTGAGCGTTTTCAATGTAAAACAAGTAAGAAGAAGAGAATGGAGTATACGCGGTATCCTAGATGACGGGCCAGCTATCTGCGGCCGTTCGTGTCGTCACTACTTTTTCCGCGTCCCGAAGCACGATAAAAAAAGATATCGCATAATCAGAAGATCAGGAGCGACAACCCAAGGACATGCAGTCTTCTGCCCGTAAATCGCGAGTTTCTTCCAGGGAATCGACGGCGGCTACGCCTCATCATAACCGCAATAGCGGCTTTATGACGGTATCCAACATGAAGCTCTGTGAGTCCGTGTTTGCCAAGTACATGCTGGATAAGCACGGCGTAGACGTGTCCGACGACGTCGACAAGCTGCGCCAGGTGCTGTACGCAACCATGCACCACACGCACGCGCGCTTCGGAAATGACCCTTCAAAGACGGCGCGCGAGATGAACGACGTCGCTCTATCCGCGGCTAGAAACGTGTACATCCGGGACCGACAGATGCAGCAAGCCGAGGCGACGAAAAACGCGGCCGCCAAAAAAGCGAGCGCGAATCCGAACGACGTCATCTCTAGAGACAGGGCAGTTTACGGCAATCGTCCAGTCCCCCTGCCCCCCCTAAGCGATCGTCCGGTCGCTAGCAAAGCCGAGGACGATTCGCCGGAGCGCCTGGACTACTCGGTCAAGAGGCTGCTGGCAGAAAGAGACGAGGACGAGGACCAGGACCATCCAATTCGCCGCAAAAACAGGACCGTCGGTTCTCGTCAAAGAACGCGCGACGATGTGAACGGAGGAAGATCGGCGCCTCCTCCCGCTCGTCATCCCGCTGCGAATGATTCGGAGGAAGATGTGGTTGGCGAAGAAGAATACGAAGGCGGATACGACGCCAGAGCCGCGAAAGGGAACAACGACAACGATCTGCTGCTACGCTCCGACGAGAACGACCCAGACGTAGACGCGGTCATGAAGTTGCCGTCAGAGTCCGTCGATCCTCGCATGACCGACGAGGAGTGTCTGCAGCAGATGAACGATATGATGCGGTTTCGAGACGGCGATCTGAACGACGGTTCTGGTTACCTCCCGTCTCAGCCGCGCATGGACAACGCCTGCATCGATCCGGCGTCCGTTCCCGACGACGCCATACAGTCCACCGACTACCTGGTGGACGACGGGCAGCTCCAGACCGACAGCGTGATCAAGTACTTATCCATCAACGGCTTTGATCGGGACTGGGCGATGCAACCGTCGCGCTACAGCTACACCATCAAGACCGCCGGAGAGATGCACACCAACTTCCGGAACGTATCCGCTCTACAGGCGACGTGCGTGATACTGCCCAACGACATCCCCCAGGGAGCCTTGGATCCGTCAGGAGCCGTCGTCGGCGATCGAGTGACGTTCCAGCATGACTTCAACTTTTCGTACCCCTACGTCATACTGACGGTCGATGGCTTTGAGGACGTTTACGACGGTACTAACGACGCCGTCAGACGAGCGTTCTGTAAGTTCGTATATAACCGCAATTACCGCAGTTCGAACGGACGCGGATATATCGTGCTCGAGCCCATGCAGGACGAGATCAAGAGGTTCACGCCGACGCCGCTCTCGTCGCTGCGCAACCTGTCCATCAGCATCCAAAAGCCCAACGGCACTCTCTTGAACAGTAGCCGCGACGATTACAGGCTGGTCAAAGTCGAGTACGACGACCTGAACGAGATATACCTCAGAATCGTGCTCGACAAGCACTTTGACCGCAATGAGTTCTTCGTCAACGACGTCGTCGCTTTTCGGAACGTCAGGTTTTACCCGCCCAGGGACTCTCAGATGTCGCACCGCGACGCTCTCCGAAAGCTAGAGGAGTTCATCAACCGCCACGAAGGCCACGAAATCATCCAGCTGGGCAGCGCCAACGACAAGGGCTTTTACCAGACGTTCCACGTCTACGCGCCGGGCGACTTCGACAGGTTTGCGGGGCAGATCGTGCTTCACAGCAACCTCATCGAGGCGCTGGAAACCCACAACCAGAGGTCGCCCGACGAGTACGCCGAGGAGCAGGAGGAGGAGGGGGGAGCCCTCCCCGGGGGGGAGTGGCGCACGGCGGGCAACGTTATGAACACGTCGCTCCAGAACGTGGTGGCGTTCCGGGTGTGGCAGAGCCTCCCGGACATCGCGCCCCAGATATCGCACCTGAACAAGATCTCGTCGCACTTACGCACGGAGCGCGAAGAGAAGCAGCGCCGTCAGGATCACCAGAGACAAGAAAACCAAAAACAGGAACAGGACGCAGCCGCTACGGCTTCCTCCACCAGGAAAAAGAAAAAACAGGGCTCCTCCTCCACCGCATTTTCCATGAGATCGACGCCTATCGCGGATTTGTGAGTCGTTGTTCGCTGTCGCTACCTTCATATTCTTCTCGGTCGCTCTCTTCCTCGCTCTCTTCCTCGCTCTCATCCTCGCTCTCTTTCTCGCTCTCTTCGTCGTTGTCGCACCGTTTTTGCTTCTTTGCCAGGCTCGGAGGGAGTTGAAACAAGTTCATCCATTCGCAGAAATCCGTCCAGGCCATGCTCGCGAACAGGTTGATGCACCGTTGGCACCAAAGGATCCTGGGCAGCAGGCTCTGGAAATGACACGAAGGAGTGACGCCGACGCCGATTATGGTGGACCCTGCTGTTGCATTCGCGGATTCGGCCAACGCCAGCTTGGTCGCGTTCCTCGTGCGCGCGCAGACCCCGTCGTTCTCCCACAGATCGCGCATACGGAGCACGTCGTGTCCCTGTTCGGGCGTCACATCGAACTCGAGGACTAGGGCACGAGAGTACATCGAGGACTCGCGCGTCGGCCGGATGCTTCTGCGCTCGACGGACAGCGCTTGTGTCAGCAGCCCCTGGTAAATTTGGGTGCACTCGTGAGCGGCGCCCGCGCCCCAGAAACCGGCGCTGCGCTCGTGCAGGAACGCGGAGGTCGGGCCCTTGCAGTCTCGGTCCCGGAACAGGAGCTCCCTGAGCACGACCTCGGAGGCCGCTCGAAAGGCGGTGTCCGCTAGACCTGACCACACGTTTCGGAAACTCTTGATCAGAAGGGCCGACCGGCGGCTTTCACTTTGACACGCGGGTTCTCTCGGATCGTCGGCTTCCATCCCCCGTCCCCTCATCAGCAGGCCGCTCTTGTGGACCACCCAAGCTAAAGCTCCCGCTAGCGCATCGAGGGTTTCCTCCGTCTGATCCTGGTCGTCGAACCGTGGGAGCGAGGGCAAGAGCGACGTTAATTTACCGTGGTTGTTTACGTAGAGCACGTGTCCCAGCGCCACCCACGTCTCGGGGCAAGACAACAGGAACGTGGCCTGGAGTTCTATCACGCGCTCGACAGAGCAGTCATCGGCGCCCGTCAAGAAGCGCATCCTCCGAGCGGTCTTGGACAGGTGGTCCTGCACCAGGCCCGCCAGCCGAGCGTCCTCTGTGGGATCGAATTCGAACGCGCTCATCTTGGCGTCTGAAAACCTGGTCAGGTTATGAATACTCGATTTCACTCAATTTTTTTCTTGATTTTACTCGTGCTCTCTCGGACATCGTTGGGCGGGTTCCACCAGACCGACGAACGTGCAGGTCGTCCTGCTCTCTGTTCCGTCCTTGGTTTCGACGATGCGCCAACGGATTCCGCGACCATCCGGGACCCTGATTTCGAACAGCACGCGCCCGCCCGTTGTTTGAAACAAGTTTTTCCAGGAGCAGTTGCGGATAACGTACCGTAAAACCGAGAGCGCGACGTCGTTTTTCGAAGCCTCGTTCCCCCTGCTCATCGCCTCCGAAACGCCGGATCGATTCCACAAACACGGCTTGGGATGACCCGACGCTTCATCGTCCGCTCTGCGACTGACGTGTTTGGATAAGGCGCGGGCTCCTACGCTCAGGCGGCTTTTCGAACCAGGACAATGAAGCGTCTGAAACGCGGCGACCAACTCGTCTTCGGAGGGCAACCAGTCTGGACGAAGTACCGTTCCAGCCGTGAAATTTATTCCGTTTTTTTTCAGTTCGTCCATTGATTATTTTGATTCAAATTTCGACGACGTTTATGATGCGCCGAAAGGGTCGGCTTCCGCCAAATTCGACATTGAAAAGTCGTCCGACAACTTCTCGCATTACCCTGTTGCGAGGAGCGTACTTCCAAATCTAATATTCCACTATCAGTTTTACGAGGCCTTTTGTGTTTTTTGAGCACACGCTTGAACGCCTGCCGCATATTGCGCATCTATGCGTTTCGCAGTACGTTCCAGCGAATAGCTCCCTCTGAAAGGACGCATCGCGCATTCCATGTCCTGCAAAAAACGTACGTTTCCTGTGCCTCTTCTTTTCTCTCTATCATTCATGGTGTTCCCCAGCTGTTTGAAGTCTAGAGTCGATGTAAAAGAGAGGGTGGCTTCACGGAACGCCGACATCCCCGCAGGATCACAGTAGGGAGCGTGTCCGCATCCCGGAATCACGTGCAGCACCACCTTCTTCTCCTCTTTGCTTCCGTCGTCCTTGCAACACTGACGCTCTTCGGCCATGCTCTGAACGGCTTTACCTTGGTGAGCTGGCAGCAGCCCGTCCAGCTCTCCGTAGATGAAACACACCGGACGCTCCATCTCCAGCACGTGCCCCACCACGGGTCGCGTCCACCTGCTTCCGGCAGCCCATCCCACTTCTATGAACCGTCCCACGAAAGCGTGGGCGCGAACGCGGGGGTCGCACAAAAGCTCGAGGTAGTAATGAGAAAAGATGCGAGAGGACAACGAATGAGATGGCCGTATATATAACAAAGCATCCAGGATGCCGTGTAGCACGCGGCGCGTCCCGGGAAAGCACCTACACCCCGCGCGCAACAAGGACTGCGGCAGCTGCGCCTTGAAAAACAGCGCCCAATAGTTGCCGGTCTCTCCCAACAGCGGAAATATTCCGGCCGGGTTTACCAGGATCAGAGCGGACACGTCCTGGGGCCAACGCGAAACGTGCGCCGCGCACAGGTACCCCCCAAAAGAGTGTCCCATCAGCACCGGAGCGCTTGCGTTGTCGTTTGTTCCCATCTCGGTGTGGATGTACGAGTGCAGCACATCCGAGTAAAACTCCTGGATATCCTCAGGAGTTTGTAGACGCTCTATGAGATGGATGTCCGCGTTCTCGTTCCTTCCAAACCCGGGCAGATCTATCGCATGCACCTCGTCGAACCCCTTTTCGCCTGACGCCGTACTACTATAGCCGTCGGTCAACGCTATCATCGTGGAAGCAAAACAGCAGGCCGAAGCGGAGGTGCCGTGCACGTATAGCAGCTTTTTCCTCGTTGCTGGTGGTTCTCTGGTACGGACATTCCTGGATACGAGACACTGGAGGCGCAAAATACTGCCACAGGAAGAGAGGTTCAGCCGACACGAATGTTTTCGGTGTTCGATGTTGTTCTCACCATCTTTTTCTGTTCGGAGCGAGTGCAAAAAAAGGTTTTCCAAGTGTTCCAGTCCGTCCATGCAGTTGCTAGTGTTCCACCAATTCCGTAAAAGCGAAAGTAGAGACGAGAAAAAAGTACGGACAATGTTTACCATATACTTTATCTCGAGGTGTTTCTGCAAGCCTTTCAATACGCGTGCAACACGAACAAAAAATACGGCACGACAAACAGCAGGCTCCGCCTGCCGACGTCAAGGACGGCATCGGTGTCCTTCCACACCCGGCACGCGAGCGCGAAGCGCCGAGGGCGATGCCGAGGGTGCATCCGCAAGGACCGTTGGCTTCGCCTCACAAATTTGAGGAGATGACAGGGCGGCAGACACAGGTGGCTGCATGAAGCGCTTTCACAGGCTCAACAACACCCGGACCTGTGGCGACAAACAAGAAAAAAGAAGCAAAAAGACCACGAGGGATGGTAGCGCGTGCATCGAGAAAGAAATGCCGGACATTGTTCTCATATGCGCGTTGGATCGACGTCCTTGATCTCCCTGTTGTCGAAACAGTCCGGTTGCTGGTCGCATACGATCTGTTGATCACGGCAAATCACGGCATCTTTGTGCGGCGAAACGTCGTCCGCTCGTTTACCGTCGAAGAAAAAGGCGCGAAATGCTCGACATATTTGCTCGACCGAATCGTCGACGGTCATCTTCCCGTAACCACAACACAGTCCCGGGCACACGAGCGCGTCTATCGGATCGACGCTCGCATGGTTGTGTTTGTTTACAGCCGTCAAAACCGCCAAAAACGCGTGGTACGCGTTCTGCGTCTTCGAAACGTCGTGCGGCAAGAACATGGTGGGAGTGCACACCAAGAACTTTTTGGACGCGCCGGAAGAAAAATCGTAATCGGCGGCATCGATCAACATGGCGCAGCCTACGGGCAAGTAGGGACGACCCAACCTCGTTTTGAGGCCCAGCTCCTTGATGCGAGACTTCACGCCGGCTTCGACTCCGGGAAACATCTCCCTGCTGTAAACGTGATCGACGCCGCCGTCCATGTATCCCAGGCTGTTCGCCGGTGATACGTAAGCCGTTACGCTTCCGGGAACGACGCCTCGAACGTCGCTCGCGCTTTCTACCGATATTATATCGTTGTTGAGGGCGGCAACTTCTTTCCCGATCCGGCTACATGCCGCGCCAGAAAACTGAGGGTCCAGGGACACGAACACGAGGCGCATTTATTCTGAAGGCTTATATTTCGTTCGAAGAAACAAACGCGGCATTATAGTCTGACAAATGAATTTGTTACACCTTGCTTCTCACTGGGTCACCGTCCCGTAACCTTTACGATGAGAGGTTTTTACATCTCGAGGTATGCTTATACTTTCATAGAGGGGATTGGAACAAGCTCTCGAGCATCTGACGAACTTCGACGCACGACTCTTCGTGAGCCGGCAACATCATGTGGCCTTGGAACGGCCTTCCCTCTGCCTTCACCCCTCCGACCGGAAACTTTCCTCCGAAAACGACCAACACGTTCATGGATGTGGTCGTGCACGCGCGCACCAGATCGCTCAGTCGCACCTCTTCGGGTTCCGCTTCGACGTCCAGATTTTCGCGCACGTTTTGACACATCAATTCGGCGGCTCTGCGATTTCCGTAAACGATAATGGACGTCGACAGCGCAGCACCGGACGATCCCGGTGCCGGAACGATGTTGTTCCTTTTTTTCTTCTTGGTCGAAGACGGAAAAATCCGCGCGACGTTGCTGCTCAAGTAGTAAGTCATCCGCGAATATGATACGTGATCGTCGCTTCTGTCGTTGACGATTTCCGAAATGGTGCGAGGAGAAAGATGAGGAGGAGGAGCACCCGCGCTGGGAACGACGCTCAGAAGCCTGACGAGCCAGCATCTGTCTAGATTGCGGCATGGTTCATTCGTCGTAGGAAGACAGTCGTCGTTTACGGCATTTCCACCCATATTCGCCCACAACGGTAACACGGGACGTTTCAGGTTAGGGTTCGACGGTGGAGGAGGAGAGGAGTTCATGCGCATGATTTCCGAGTTCCTCCGTTTTTGCCTCCACGCCTGCTGCTTCTTTTCGAAATCACTGTCGTGGTCATCGTAGCCGGGCCGTTCCTTTTTTAGGGCTGTGATGAGCAGGGAAAGGCCTGGGCGGTGTACGCGCGTGATGTTGTCGCGTGCTCCTACTCCCATGATGCGCCTTCGAAGGAACAACATCGTCGTCTTGAGTTGTACTTGTCTTGTTTTGTCTGACAGGGACGCCCTCCTAAAAATGGGATTTCCTTTATATTATGTTTGTCCATTGGTCGTCGTAAACGCGATAAACGCCGTACATACGGATGGTATACAGATCGCCCGCAGGGACATGCACCGTTGATCCGTGCTGCAGGGCGCGAAGAAGACGCTGACCTTCTTCTCTTGCGTGCCATTCGACCCAATTATCCCCGACCGAAACCCACCATCCATTGGTCTTGAAACCGGCGTCTTTTTGTTTGGCGCACAATGCGGTCGGACCGTATCATTTTAGACCCGCATAATACCGTCTCTTGCACGACGCCATTAGACTGTAAACGACGACCTGTTTCTTTTACTAAAAAGGAGTCGTTTTTCGCTCTCGCTATCACGTCCAACGATAAAGAGCGGAAAGAAGGCACCGAGTTTCTAAGAAAAGAACGCGCGTCGATTCTTGGGAATACGGAGAGCTCGCTCGTTGACTTTACATCACACATACAGAAGCGTGTCGAACCATTTTCCCGCCAAATTGTTTATCATGTCCTCTTCCGACACGTTGAGCACACCTCCGTACGCGATTACCGGGCTGCACTCCGTCGCACAAGAAATCCTTCCGGGATGTCCGAGCCAGATTTCGTGACGCGCCAGCGGATGGGTACGCAGTATAATTTTCTTCTTCATGTTGACGAGGCACCTGAGCTCCGTCAAAAACGTGCTTTTTATGGAGTCGATGTTGTAGCAGGCGCTCGGCGATCGCGGAACGACGACCGACAAGAGGCAGTCGTCGTCTTCGTATGTTCTGAGTTCGATACGAGTGTTGTGCCCAAGCGTCTCTCCCGTCAACGAAGACAGGCATGGTACGTAGACGAACTTGGTGTACGCCTTGTACGATTGCCACTCCCCATCGTGGTCAAGTTTGTAGCGTAAAGTCAGCGAATAGCTTGCAGAGCGTGTCTCTGGATATTTTTGGTGCTGTTCGCGCGCTCGTCGCCAGATCTCGTGCAAAATGTCAACGCTCATTATTATTCAATTTGATGTCATATACTGCAAAAAAGTAAGATCACAGAAACCGCTCTCCGACGCCCACGCCTACGCCGCAACAGAAATTAGCGGCTCCAAAGACGTCCTCCATCTCTTGACGGCCATGAGCGCGATGCCGAACACTGATGACGCGCCCCTTTCGACGACGGCTGTCTCCGTTTCCGTCTCTGTCTCGGGCGCATTCCCTATCTCGATATCGAGTATATCTGCGGCAGCGTTCTCCGCATATCTCTCTTGTCCTTGGCAGCAGTTCGCTATGGATATCCATTCTGAACAAGTGTCCGAATTGATTGTGGCACGCGACGCGACGTCGGCTAAGAATGTGACGCGGCGCTGTATTTGAGTGTTTGTAAAGAATTACCGCGGAACGCGTGCTACTTCGCCGACATCGATCAACCCATAAAGCACGCGCCCCATCGCTTCCGCCAAAATCCCGTCATATGTGATAAAATAGCCCAGAAAAGATCCGTCGCACATGGTCCAAGAACGGCTAAAGTGGCGTCGTCGCCGCGAATCCTCGTTGTCGTCTCCTTCGCCTTCCTGCTCCTGCTTTTGCTCCATCGCCATGTGATCGTATCTGTGACACGGGTGCGCGGGTGTCACGTCGAACAACGACCTCTTCAGAAAGGCCCAGGACCCCTTGGTCCTCACGACGTTTCCATCCGTAAAGATGAGATAGACCGGAATGTTGGGCGCAAAGTCGTCGCGGACGACGAGCTCGTCGCCAAACAGCTCCTCCCAGAGGTGAAGCGGCACCTCTCGGAGTCGTTCCTGTAGATAGAGCAACAGCTCGTGCTCTCCGCGATCGTGAGCTTCCTTTGACGCGTCTTTGATACTCTGCGCCAAGGCCACTGCCATTTCGCCGCTCCTATGCTCCGATCGACGCTCTCTGATCCTATTATCTACGTTCTTTATCCGCTCGAGATTTGAGCGAACGCTCTCGCACACGCTTAAAGCCCATGTATACGCGCGATGGTCGACACGGAAAGTCGATACGTCGGGCATGACGCGCGCCGCGATAAGGTGACAACGGGTCGCGAGAGAAGCAGACAGACAGACAGACGCAGAGATGGCGAGTAGTCCAGTCGTCATCGGCACTCACGACGGTAATTTTCACGCGGACGAAGTCCTCGCCTGTCACATGCTCTTGCGGCTACCCGAATTTCGTGACGCGCGCATCGTGCGCACCAGGAATCCCGGCGTGTTAAACCGGTGCGACGTCGTCGTAGACGTAGGCGGAGTGTACGACCACGCGAGACGAAGATACGACCACCACCAACGCGGGTTCGACGAGCGATGCGTCGAGAAAGACGCGGACGATCACCATGAGCGCGAGTACGGGAACAACGATAGCCGCGTAAAATTGTCGAGCGCGGGCCTGATTTACAGGCATTACGGCCGAAGGATCGTGAGAGACGAGTACGACTCTTGGCATGTTTCGCATGTTCCGTGCCCTTCGCGCCCCCCTTTGCGGGTCGTCGTCGAAAACGAAAGACGAGAGAGCGGAAGGCTAGTGAGCGACGAAGCGCGATACTCGAAGGAACGCGAGAGAGACGTCGATGACGCGTTCGTGGCGATGTACGAGGGTTTCGTGAAAGCGGTCGACGCCGTTGACAATGGCATAGACATGTTCAGACCGGAGCAGGCAGATCGCGACGAAGGATCCATCCGCCTCGTTCCGACGTACCGTCAGACGACTTCCCTGTCTTGTCGCGTAGCGCGCATGAACGGCGGGTGGAACGAGCCTTACTCGGGCGAACTACAGTACGAACGTTTCTTAGCCGCTTTGAAGATGGTGGGACACGAATTCGACGACATGTTGCGACGGGACGTGCTGAAGTTGTGGCTGCCGGGAAAACGAGCGGTCGCTGAAGCCATGGCCGCGAGAAAAAGAAAAGGAGATAACGTCGATCCGGTGCTCGAACTTTCGGTGCCGTGTCCTTGGAGAGACCACGTCCACGCGCTCGAAGATCCGCCCGGGTCGACGCTGTACGTCGTCTATCCCGTAGACTTCGAAACGAGCAGTCACGGACAACAAACATCATCGACATCCGTACAAGCCGCAAAAGGTTGTCGATGGCGCGTACAAGCCGTGAACGTAGCGCCCGGCAGCTTCGTGAGCAGGAAACCTTTGCCCGAGGCGTGGAGGGGACTCGCCGGTGACAACCTGTCCCGGGCGTCCGGGGTTCCGGGCTGCGTCTTCGCGCACGCTTCCGGGTTCATCGGGGGCAACGAGACCCGTGAGGGTGCGATGCAGATGGCTCGACTTTCGTTGCTCGATCGCTTCGATGTTCTCGGATCGACGCCTGCAGTTGCCCTTCGTCCAGTCTCTCTCACCGCAACTTCTCCGCAACCTCTTCAACCTCCCGTTCGTCGACGCACCTACGCGTCCGTCGTATGAGACGGAATATCGTCGGAGAGGGCGCGAAACACTTTGACCGTGTAATTAGATACATCGTGAGCGGCGAACGGGTCTCGGAAATCCGTGACCCGAATCGCCTTCGCCAATCGACAAAGACCGATGACGAAGGATGGAGGCCGTGATACACTTTCGCGGTCATCGCTGCCACGCGTGCTTCGTTCCGTCGTCGCATCTTCTTCGTCTTCCTCGATAAACAACGCGTCCGAACAAATCGACGGCGTGTCGCCGAGAACCCACGTCGTGCCCGGAACGTGCAGATAGCGCGAAGCCAAGGGAACATACGGCACGACGTCTTTGGCGTCGACCACGCGCCACGAGCGCTCACGATTAACGTTGCGCTCGTGCGCCCTACAGAACGCTGCGTTCCCTACGCGCGGCGCTCCGAAAGTGTAACAGTAGCAGCCGACTGCGTCATGTCCACATGACGCAGCAGCACAGGCGTCCTCTTTTTTTCCGCCCCGCGCGAACTGTACGCTGTAAACCGTCGCCGCGATAGCCGCTAACGCTCCACCCAGGCTGTGACCCGTAAATACTACGTTATCGTATTCTGTCCGTAATTTACGGAGATCTCTCGTAATGAGCGGCTCTATGGCTCTGAACTGGTTTTGGAAACCGTTGTGGACTTCGGCGCCTTTCGTAGCTTCGTCGGCCTGCACCAGATCCGCTATGCACGCGAGGCGCATATCGAGGTTGGCCATCGCGTCTCCTCTCGAAGAGGTACCACGAAATGTGACGAATGCCGTCCTGTCTCTTATGAACATGTACGCCTGCGTGTGCTCGTCGCTGGCGAACGCTTCGGAGTCTGCGTCGGTGGCGTCGTAAAACACGGCACTTTCGGCGGTTTTCAGGAGCGCGCGCTCTATCAGATCCGCGCAAAAAGCGTCGCCTCTGCTTTTCGCCAGGGTTTCGGCTTTGCGAACCGCGATCTTCTGGGTGATCTGGTCGGGAGAGTAGTACGCGAGCCAGCTCGCCGCGCTACACGTCAGCATGTGTCGTCGGTGCCTCTCTAAGAAGCGGCGATCGCTCCATAGGTCCGGGCAAGCAGCGCTAATAACTCGCGTGTCATCGACGTGTCGTCCATATCGTCGAGAGAGCGACGACGAATTGTTCTTGTGGATGCGATCAAAACAAGTCCTCTTTCTCGGGCGATAGACGACGGATATCGAGTTACCGTAGTTTTCACCGCGTAGATGATGGCCCTCTTTCTTCCGAGAAAGAGGATTTATAGAAAGGCTATTCGAAACGCGCATCGTGGCTGAGAACAGCATGGTCTTGACCGATCAAACCCTCCTTCCCTCGTTCTGTTCTTTGTTTGATTGAACGTTGGGAAATTTTCCCAAATGTAGCATTTACTAAAACTAAACGGTGTAAAAGCAATCGAAGAAGCAAGACGGGATACCTGTCACAGATATAGAAAACGACATGACTGACGTTTACAGCCGTGTCGTAAAAAGCGGTGACGTACGTGATATCAGCGAGACTTTGGAAAAGCACGCCGATCTCAGCTATGACGAACGCGTCCGACTCCTTACATGTCCTTGCCTAGAAAACGGATGTACAGTGATGCACGCTGCCGCTGACAACCCGTCGTTTCAAACATTTGAGATGCTTCTAGGGTATTGCCGGTGGGATAATAGAGCACTACTCACAAAACCCAATCCCTCTCTGTACGCGATGCTCAGGTGCAAAGATGATCAAGGGAAGACGCCTCTTCATAAATGCCGAGTATGTGTGATGTCGAAGCTGCTGCTCCTGCGCGGCGCCGACCCTAACATGCAAGACGATGAAGGACGGACTCCCTTACACGAAGCGGCAGAGCTCGTGCGACAGCACACCGAGGACGAAGAAAAAAAAGCGTTGTACCAACTTCTCTTACGGTTCGGTGCAGACCCAAACGTTGTCGATAAAGCAGGTATTTCGCCTGCATCGATCGTCGCTCCAGTGCCATGCCTCTGAGTCTTCTTTTATTAGTGCCGACGATCATAGAGGACGCTTCAGGAACGGGCGTAACACGATTCATTCGCAGAAGTATACTTGACTCTCTCCTCTAGCTCCCCACCCCTCCTCCTTTTGAACCACCTACTTTCCGCTTCTACGTTGATGATTCCACGCGCGTTAGCGCGACGCGAGGTGTTCGGCGGTCGATCCGATGCTCCCCCGTCGAGTAGCCTCACTATAGCAAACAGATACTATAGCGGCTTGGTACATAGCGATGTAGCCGTTCTCGCGTCGAGCGACTTATTGGCCGCTCCGGACTCTTCGACCGGGAACGTCTCCTCCTCGCCATGGTGCCCCGTCAGCGTCGCATTCAGTGAATTGGCGCGGACCGGCAAGTTGGTCGCCACCGGATACGAATCAGGGAAGCTGAGACTGGACGACGTCGGTCAGGTCACGGTATCCGTTCCGCCGTCGTCGTACACTTGCTCTCCCAGGTGCTCGAAGAGGGTTCGCCTGAGTTCCTTCGATAGCGTAGGATCATCCGGATCATCCGGATCATCCGGAGACCGAAGAAGATGGGCCGAGACGACGCCTCATTCGGGTATGATCAACCGAGTGGCGTGGGCTCGGGGGGACACGCGGTTGTTCGCGGCTTCGTCAGATACGACCGTTTCTTTGAACGACGTCGAAACGCTACGCGTCGTGAGCGCGTTCGGAAGGGATCGATGGGGACACACGTGGGGCGTCAAAGATATCGCGCTCCTCGACAAGGACCGGGGGGACGTGCTGGTGAGCTGCTCTCGTGACGGAAGCATCATCGCGTGGGACGCCCGCGCCGCAAACCACAAACCGGTCTGGAAGAGGGAGCTGGCCCAGGGGGCTCCTGCTCGCTCGCTGTCATCGTCCAATGCGATCGCCACTAGGAGCGTTACTTCAGTCGAATTTTTACCGATCGACCGGCTCATTGCGTCGGCCGGGTCTGGAAGCACGGAAATCAAACTCTGGGACGTGCGCGGCATGTCCGGCATGTCCGACATGTCGTCCTCTTCGTCGCCCGTTCGCGTCCTGTCTTTCTTAGGACGCGAAGAACACGACGAACACCGTAGACGAGGCATAACAAAATCCGCGGGAATAATCTCGTTAGCCGCATGCGAGTCGAAAGGAGGAAAGCTGCTGATATCCGCGTCCAACGGATTTTATCGTATATTCGACACGAAGCGTTTCGAACTTCGCGGCACTTACCTGTCACCCTGTCGCAACTTTTACAACAACAGCGAAGCGTGGTTTGTGGACGCCTGCTTTAACATCGACGGCTCGCGCTTCCTCGCGAGCGGAACCGATGGGAAGGCTTACGTTTGGAACTGCGAGGAAGAAGGAGTTGCGGCTTGTTTGTCGGGCTTATGTAGACGCCCTCCGCCAATGCCGCTTCCCTCTCCCTGTTTGACTCTCTGCAATACGACTTCGACGGCGACGACGGGTTGCCAGGGAGGGCTGAACGGGGTCTCGTGGTCGCCGGGATACCCTGATTTGTTGGCCACCGCCGGGCACTCGGACGCGTACAGTGTCGTCTGGAAATTGTGGCCTTAGAACGACCGAACGTGCCGTCTCTTCCGTTCTAAATTTCGGACGTAATACTAAACCCCACATCTATCGCGATATACATACACATGGTGCTCCTGTTGCTGCTCAATTTTATCGTGGCTTCACTGCCCTTGGTGCTCGGACTGGTGGTCACGCGCTACGGCGGTGCCCGCCGAGACAATGACGTAGACTGGTATGAAGAGCTCGACAAACCCGACTACGTTCCTCCGCCCATCGTGTTCTCGATCGTCTGGCCCATCTTGTACGCGCTGATGGGCGCGTCCGTCTTCGTTGCGACTTGGACCCGTGAGCCCCAGACAATCGCCTGTGTGTACCTGGCTCTCCTGGTGAACATGGGCTTCAACCTGGCCTTCCCGTTCCTGCAGTTCCGGGAGCGGGACCTCAGGCTGGCGATGTTGGCGACGTGGGGAGCGCTGATTTCCGCGGTTGCAATGCTGCTGGTGTACTACTTGACGACGGCTGGATGGATCGGCGTCGTGGCATCCGGCTTGTGGACGCCGTACACGTTATGGCTCGTTCTTGCGACCGCCATGTCCACAGATATTTACCGTATGAACGTTGTCTAATCCTTTACGCGAACATTTGACAAAAAATTTGACGCGTCCTGAGTGCGATCGCTCTGCTTCCAGCCAAAGAGAGTGAGTGGTGAACCATATATCCCTATATCCACCCGGTCAAAATGGTTCCCGTAGACAATCCCGTAGACAACAAGACCGTAGATCAATACGTGACAAAACAAAGCTTCAGGTCGGGCGGCTACATGGGGGTTCAGATGGGCCCCCAAATCCTGATCAAACTCCCCAAGGACCAGAAGAAGATCATGCCGGCCGACGATTTGGGTGTTCAGTTTGTGATCCCAAAAGACCCACAGGTTGAGAAGCAGTCTGGGCGCGTCGTCGGCTGGTCGGGACTCCACGGCGTGGTCGAAATGGCAGACCGTGCTATGACAAACAACCCACACATGACAACATCTCCAGCGTTCGCGAGCCAATATGTAGCAATCCCTTACGCAGCGTTTGCCAAGAAGCACCTGGATAAGGGTTACGACTTCGTCATCAACGAGGTACAAAACAGGCCCGAGTTTCAAAAGATCAAGATCTGGATGGTCGATATCAGCAACATCGAGTCGTATGATGCCAGGGCAATGATGTGCGGTAGCGCATATCAAATTGTTCTCAACATGGAAGGCGAACTCTCAGCAGTGAATGAACTCTGTAAGCATGCCGTATACATGTACATGTGCGGCCTGGCACAATCCCTTATGGAAGCGAGGGCGTCGTATGCGGTTGACATCGTGTACGACAAGTCCGTCCTTGTTTACGATGCGTCCACGATGTGGAACATCGGATTGACACCGGACGAATCAGGGAGCTGTTACATTCTGCGTGATGGTATGGCTTCTCACCAAGTGCAGGCGCAGCAGGACCTGCCTCAAGCGCCCGCTCAAGAGCTGCTGTTTACGCAGCAAGACCAGGACGAGCCTCCCGCCCACGAGGTGCAGGCGCAGCAGGACCTGCCTCAAGCGCCCGCTCAAGAGCTGCTGTTTACGCAGCAAGACCGGGACGAGCCGCCCGTTAAAGAGGCGCAGCAAGACCGGGACGAGCCGCCCGCCCAAGAGGCGCAGCAAGACCGGGACGAGCCGCCCGCCCAAGAGGCGCAGGCGGAGCATGACCAGGATGACAGTTCTGCGACTCACCCCCCGGAAAACATGAACTTCATGTCTCTTTTGAGCCCGGCCGTGCGTGCCCAACTTGAGGAGGTGGAGAAAAAGAAGATGCAGATTCAGAAGGACCGCGACAACGCTCCAACCACGTCATCCCCCTCCTCATCGTCCCCTTCTACCGTCCCTACTCCTGATTTACGGAAACCTAGCGGTGCTCCCGCTGCTTCATCATCCCCAAACTCTGGCTCTAGTTTTGGGGACACGCACGACGCCCATTCGAAAAGCTACGCCACAGCTGTCACAAACTGCGACAACTTCGCAGCTGTGACGAGAACGGACACGGCAAAAACAAGAGGGTTCAAGGGCGGCGTAACGTTTGCCTTGAAATCTCTACCTTCTGTACCGGCGGGACGAAAGAACAGATAAGGACAGTGAGCAGAGCTACTTGTACGGCATGGTATCGTACGAATGCACGCGAAATAGACGCGAGATATGCGCGATATCTTGCTTGCACGCATCACCCGTTGATTATCCCGCGATAGTCGATGACGACCATCGCGAATCACTACTGATCTTTTTTACCGCGAAAACGAATGCACCACCTACGGATAAGGTCCCCAGTCCCTCCCGGCACGCCCTTCTTAATCCTCCGCACGTCTTCGAGATCCACCAACCAAACCTTTTCTTCCTCCGGGTCGAAAACCGTGTTGGCGTCGCTGACGTCCATAAGCTGGAGGCCGAGCTCCCGACGTATTTCACGGACTAAGCGGCTCCTTTCCTTCGCAATCCACTCCCTTTTTTTCGCGACCTTCGCGTTCGCGAGGTTGGCCTGTACTTCGAGACCAGGTACCGCTTCTTCGACGTGTGCGCCTCCCGCATCATCGTCCTCGAACCTCGAATGCGCGACGGGATATCCTGCCTGTCTCAATACGCGATGAGTTTCTCCGATGGCTTGTAATATCCTTCTCCGTCGTTCGGGTTCTATGGCTCCCATGGGATCGATCAACGTCTTGCGAAACCATTTTTTCCCGGCGTCGTCGTGTTCGGCCACGACCCGCATCGGCATCTTCTTGTATTTGTATATATGTGCATAAAAAACGCCCCTATGAACGGGACGAGCGAATAGAATCTATACGCTAAAATGGCGGTATCTATGGATGTCGAGAGGCAGAAGATGTTCGGCTTCTTTCCGGACGATGTGCAGGTGGTGCTGCGCAAGACGAACGCGGATATCGAGCGATACCCGAACGTGACGGAGCTCAACATCATGCTCAAATGCGCGACCCCAGAGCAGCTGGCGTCCTACAACGACGTGACTTACGTGCACGTCTACGACTCTTCGCGCGAGCTCCCCTCGGCCTGGCCCGCGCGCATGCAGATACTCGACGTGCGTTTTTCCAAGTGTCGTAAGGAAGATGTGCCGCCATTTCCTGCTACTCTTCGCACGGCTAATTTCATCAAGTGCCCCATGCTGTTCGAATTCGACGTTCATGCGGTTTGTGCCGCGTGCCCCGATCTCGAAGAGATCGTCCTTTATGGGAGCGGCGTCAGATCTTTGCACGGAAACGACGAAAATACCGGAAACCGACCACGCCCCCTCTCGAGGACAGAGAGCCAGCTCAGAGTGGTCGACGTGTCGTACACCCCCGTGCATTCGGTGCGCGTGGACGAGCTCCCCCTGAACCTGACCCTCCTGTACATCTCGGGGAACTATCGGAGCGAGGGGAGGGGCGTCGTGATGTCATACAATACCTCCGCACGTCTTGGTCTGGAAATAGTAGGCGACAACGTGCAACCGATCATCCCTGGGCGCCGAGAGGAGCTGCTCCCGGATCAAGGTCGAACGGCCGGCGGGACATCGGGCAATAACCCGTTCAGACAGCTCTGGAAGCAGGAGCACAACGTGCACGCCCGGTCGGTGCAGGAGTGCACCAACAGCTCGATGTCCTCGCTGTGGCAGGAGTACCAGAAGGCACGGGCTCAGATCGACGCTTATACGTCCACATGGGACCGCGACTGGTTGGAGTCCTGCCGGAAGAGCCTGGTGGCGCATAAGACGCGTGGCGATCCTCCCTTCGCTTCCTTGCCCGATTCTTCCTCTTCGACTCCTCATTCTCCTTCTCCCCCGAGCTCGTGCGCCAGTGTGATAACTTCCGTGTTCGGGACTATGATCAGCACGACCCATAGCGCAAGCCGTCTAACTTACGACCCGCTCGATAATTACCTCGACGATAGTACCGCGCACTCTGTGCACGCGCTGACGCTGCAGGAACTCCTGAAACGGGTCTGGACGGTGATTTGCGTGCATCCCTCGCGACGAGATCTGCTGGCGGTCTTGTACGACGAACTTGGAGCGGGTCGACTTTGGTGTTTCACGGGCAGGTTCACGCGCCTCATGAACGTGCTCTGCGGCTTCGTCGGAGGGATCGACATCGGCATATCGCTGGACGAGCAGATGCAAAACCGCTTGTCGGTGCTCTGGAAGGAGGCGCAGGCGCTCCAACAGGAACGGGACGCGTTTTCGGAAAAGCGTCGGATCGAGAGGATCGAGAACCGAAAAAGGACGTTGGGCGAGGACTACGACTCCTGCGCCAAAGGGAAGGAGCGGGAAGAAGGAAAAGGAGCAGAAATAGCCGCCGCGATAGCCGCGATCGAAGAAGCGGAGCGCCTGGAGGACGATGCCACGCGTCGGGAACGGACGGCGTGCGCCGACCGTTTTTTCGAGAAACTGTGCGGCGTAGTCATCTTCGCGGAAAAGGAACAATGGGAGCAGGCCGACACGTGGCTGAATCCCTTTATCGACGTCATCTATCCCGATCCTCCTCCGAGCGAGGATGAGCTGTGCCTGAAGTTCGTCAACGTCCTAGAGAAACACAAGAACAAGAAAGTGGCGGCTTAGTAGTAGTCGTCCGTCCATCCGTAATGTGCGCAGTGGATCGCATATAAAGATTACGCGCCCTTCGAAAGGAAAACGAGATGTTCGCGGACGTATTCTCGAAAGCGCTGACATACCTTCCCGCGTTGACTATGCCGCCCTTAGAAACCGCTCTTAAGTATGCGGGCGTAGCTTTCGCTTCTTCGGCGACGACGTTCGTCATCGCGTCGTGTCGCTTCTTTCGCGAAGGCGTCAGCGAGGCTATGGCGGCTTCCGTATTGAAACAAATGGAACAAGCCGACAAAGAGGTTGCTGCTGCTGATGCAGCGGCTTCGACGACGGCCACCGAAAGCGACCAGTTTGAAAAGCTGGCGTCCGAAGTGGACCGAGAGACCCAAATCCGGCACAAACGCTTGCTCACGAACCGCGCGTTTTTCGTCCACTGTGCGCGCGATGAAGTTATAGTCAAACGCGTCCAAGAACTCGGAAAGGCGTATCCGTGGCCCGCTAAAAAAGAAGCCGCCGACGCCGTCAACAAGAAGGATTAGCGTAATCTACCCTATACGTGCTCGGTCTGAACGTTGATGCGCCTGTCGTCCCAGAAAAGTCGTGAATCCCGCTCCAGTACCTTGAGCATCGTTGCGATGCCGTTCACGAAATCGTGAACACCGTATGAGTGACCGTCTTCGAACCCAGTGCGTCCGCCGCGGACGAAAGACAAGAAGCGAAACACGCCCCACCGGTGGACCCCCCTCCGCATGAGCTCAACCACCTCTTTGATTGCGTCTTCGGTGTTGAGCCACCTGAATTCGCCGGTGTATCCAAGTTCCCTGATGAGGTCCTCGTTCAGGTTCCATAGTGACCAGTTTGCGCCACCCCATTCGTCATCGTCTTTGGTGGCGTCGCGCTGATCAGATGTCATGTGCGTGGTTTCTTGAAATGCGTAACAGAGGAAAAGCGCCCGCAGGTCAGAGTGCAGGTCGGCTGCATCAAAAGCTTTCCGCACGACCCATTTGTTGTACTGCAGCTCACCCCCAAAAGAGCTTACCGAATGATCCTTATCTCCGGCAAATTCCGGAAGCAGATTGCGGTGATAAGATGGCATTCTGTTCGGTTAAGTTTTCCCTTTCTTACTATTGAGAACCAAAATAAATTCCGTACGGTGCGTGCCGAGCAAGCTACCCGCTGAATACGGCGAATCTTCCGACCGAAAGAAAAGATCGAACTTGACATACGTCCATAAACAACGTTTACGGTCTATTTGTGTCATTACGCGCTGCCGGGTCAGGGCAATTCGTCCGTATTTTGCAGAACACGCGGCTGCTCCTCGAATCCAATAGAGCCGAAGCATGTTGTAGCCACTTTTTTTTCAGACACCCAAGACGTCCTTCACCCGCTCTGGTATCGCGTGCTCTCGTTTACTTCTTCGTCGATGTACGAACGCGGATAATAGGGCGACGAGGCGTCCGACTTAAAGCAAAAAAAAGGGAGCCCTTCCCGCAAAAGGTTCGTTTTCTCGACCAGAAAAAACTCGACATATATCCGCGCAAGTAGCGTCGAGTCGATGGTGTGTTTAGAAATCGATTTCGCGGTATGTCCGTGTCTTTTACGCCCTGTGGGTCGGGGCAAGAAAGAGTCTGCGTTCCAAGAAGTCCGTAATTTGCGGAGTACGCGGCCAGTCCTCGACTCCTCTAGAGCCAAGAAGGTCGTACGAGACGCGTTCGCTCGATATGGTATAGGGAAGGCGGAGGGCAAGCACATCAACGTCGTCCAGAGCGTCGATCTATCTTCTGATGGCGATGGAGGGTCGGCGCGGTACTTCGCGCGCGTCAGGTTCGCCGGTCCTGACGCCATGCACGTCGTCGAGAGCATGGCGCGGGTTCTGCACGAGCTGGAGCACGAGAAAGAGGATTCTGCCATGTTCCGAGATACCATAGACGATAAGGGAACGCAACTGGTCGTCCTCGTCGAATGTCATGGGCACCCGCGCGCTGTCGAGCCGATCGTCGTTCCTCCCGAAGACGACGAATGAATGAAAATAAACGACGATGTATCGCACATTATAAATCGCGTCGTTTTTTGGTCGTCGTGGTGGACGCGATGCGCTTGAATGTCGCGTGAATGTAGTGGTCGCCGTCGCGCCTGTTCTGAGCATACTCAGCTATGTAATGCACGCGCTCGGCGTCCAAGTACTCCATGTTCCAAAACACCTCGCCTTCCTCTTCGCTGCTGCTGATCCTGCGTCGCTCCTTCTTGTCCTTCTTATCCTTCTTGTCCTTCTTGTCCTTCTTGTCCTTCTTGTCCTTCTTGTCCTTCTTGTCAATCTTGTCCTTCTTGTCCTCCTTTTCTCGTCGCTGATCCTGCTCGAAACGCATGATGTGCACGACTCCGTCCTCATTCTCACCGTTTCCTGACAAAGGAGGATGAGGAGGAGCATGTAAGAAGGTCCGTTGTTCCAGGTCCCACATCTTGGCGACCACTTCGGGATCGCAAAATCTCGTGCAAGCTGCAACCGCGGCGCGATTCATGATGAAGCGGCTGTCGTATATCGTCCAATGCGCGCGAGCCGCTTCGACCCAGGTCTTGAGGGCGGCATCGCATCCCTTCCTGACCACCAACGCCTGCCAGGTATCCTCACCATAATTGCCGGTCGTCAGCAGCGCTCTCGCGCATCGCGCGGCGTCATGAACGAAATCTCGCGCCTCTTTCGACTGATCGTGGATGATGGTCTTGTACAGCCCGTAACATTCGCTCTGCGTTAGGCACTCCCTCAGCAGGAACGAGCAGTCTTTGATGCGCTGCAGCGTGCGCTCTTCCAGGGCGGCGTATCTGCTGCTGTTGTTGCTCATGCCACCAGTTCCTCCGGAGAGATGCGAGACACCGCATATTTCTCTCTCTTCCTCGGTTTTAAGGCTGCGAAATATGTAAAGCATACGGATCAGATGCAATGGACACGTACAGTTCTCGACCATGACGAGCGCCAGCTTCTCCCTGGTCCACTCCAGGAACGAAGCGTGCGCGTACATACAACCCCGAAGAGATAAAGAACCGTCGAACGACTGGACGACGTCCAGCATCTCCATCTCGTCTGCGGATTGGTAATACTTCGAAGCCGCGTACCTTAACCATTCGGCAAAATAGTCCGTGCCGTTGCTAGCGTCGTTCAAAATAGCGCAAGCGGTCACGAATTCGCTTTTCACGCTCTCTACGAACGACGACATCTCGGGAGTTTGCGGGACGGCGCTCGAAGAAGAAGACGACATCGAGCGAAAGGAGATGTGGTCGCACAGTTTAGTAGCCGTAGCTTTGCCCGTGTCCGTATCGAAGACGAGGCGCTCCTTGAGCGTCTTGAACATGGTCGCTCTCTTACCTCCCTTTCGAAGGTACTCCGCGAAAGAACACAACGCGTCCTCAACGAAACGCGTCATGACCTCTATGTTGCGTTCGTACGCGTGGAGGTACGCAAATTTTTGGCACTCCTCTTGGACGGTGTCCGCGATCTGTTCGGGGGTCAAGCACGTATCGTAAAAGGTGCGCGCCAAGAGGCGCTTGGTGCGCGAGGACAACATGCGCCGGAGGCTGGCCACGTTGCCATGACTATACGGATCTACTGTGGCTTCTCGTTGTTCCAGGCCTCTCCTGCCTTCCCGGTGGAGTGGAGAGCAAGGCGCGCACGCAGTGTTACTACTCTCGAACTTCATCGTCTCACAGTTTTTACGTAATGTGGGGGTGTGAGAAAGATGGCGTCGAAATTTTTTGTAACGATTATTTGGTCATGAAAAATAAAAAACGATCTATAATAGTCATCCGCGGCGCGGACTTCTAGTGTTGCCGCCTTATTGCGGATGCTCGTTGCATTCAACTTTTGTCGATTTTTACACAAAAAAATCGACGATGCTCAGAACACATACGCATGTATTATTACTCGATAGCTAGGGTGAGAGATAGGATCAAGTAGGACAGTGCCAAAACATGATCGTGCCAGAGCAGGACTGTTCCAAAGCAATACAGCGCCTGATCAGGACTGTTCCACAGTAGGGCAGCGCCAAAAGGCTGCGCAGTGGTTATTGGTGTTGAGATAGCTCACGCGCAGCGCACACAATGGGGACCATGTCGGACATCACCAATGTGGTGTGAACTCCGACCGGATCGACATCCCCATGATCATCCTTACCCTCCTCCACATCCCTCATTCAACTACACCGATGACGATTATCTTTTGATGGACTTGAAACGCGCCTGGGAAAGGGAGCCAGCTGATGATCCTGTGTTGGAGGCGTCCATTCTACGCGTATTGGATTCGATGAGCCTTGCCATAGAGCTTGAGCAACAAAGAGATCTCCTTGATGTCGATGCCACGCAGATCGCAAGCACCACGCGGTCGGCATCTCCTGAAGATTATGAACACTGTGATGCAAGAATGACGATAAATGCCGTGACGATCAATACCGCTATTACAAATAAAAAAGACGGCTCATATGCTACGGATTTAATAAAGACCCGTGACTGTGTCGAAGAACAAAAGCAACAAGACGGTCGCCTGTCTGATGTATGTCTGAAATGGGCCGTGGGTAACATCTCCCATCCGTATCCTTCGTCGAGCGACAAAGAAGAGATCGCCGAGCTGTCGGAGTGCACCATATTACAAGTGTCCAACTGGTTCACCAACTGGAGATCGAGGCGCTGGAGGGGGGTCGCTCGAGATCTGGGAGTCTACATAGAAGAGCGATCTCGTCCCGACCGGTTGAGTGCACATCGCAGACGGATTGCGAATGATGTGCTCCGAGAGAGTTGCATGGCTTGGTTGAACGAGAGCCAAAAAAACAAGGACCATCCTTACCCTTCTCCCAAAGCGAAGAGAGACATCGCAATCCGTCTGAGAGATGTGGGAAAGGACGAAAACAGTGTGAACAATTGGTTCATAAACTACAGAAAGCGGAAGTGGACCAGGGCTTGACTCGATGATCCCCCCATCCCAGCTCGTGCTATATTATGGGCTGTACATATGCTGTACATATGGGCTGTACATATGGGCTGTACATATGGGCTGTACATATGGGCTGTACATAGGCTGTACATAGGCTGTACATATGGGCTGTACATAGGCTGTTTATAGGCTGTACATAGGCTGTTTATGGGCTGTACATAGGCTGTACATAGGCTGTACATAGGGGCTGTACATAGGCTATTTATAGGCTTGTATTCAGCTTATTTTTTGCCAGGGATATATATATTACTATTATTGCCCTGGCTTTTTCCTTTACTATCACGGATGTGTTTTCCGCACACACCCAGATAATTGAGTACCGTTGTAATCGTACATTGCATGTAATGTCATGTACATGTAGTCGGGTAAACACCCCGATAACAGCCTGGAAATAGATTAATGGGGCGCGTAAAATATGTGCTGTAAACATACATAGAACGACAAAGGAGAATGCCTAGCAGGGGAAGCCGGGTAAAAACAGGAACAACAAAAGCCGCGAATCTATATACATTAGCCACCCAAAACGAGGACAAAGCAAGACCGACACGGCGAAAACAACGAGCGAGATACGGCCATGCTGCCTCTCGCTCGTTAGGTATAGAAGAAGCGGTCGTTCAAACTCACGAGCGTCGTAACAGAGAGGACAGACGCGACGAGAGCGTTTCCGACGCGGCGTATCTCGATCTCGTAAGGGATGATCCGACGCTCTCGGCCGCTAGTAAGCGGCTGTACGTGTCCAAGCTCAAGATCCTTGCCCAGATCGTGGGCAAAGACATCAACTGGATGCTGCGCAACGCGGACGCGACTCTCGTCGCTCTCCGCGACTATTTAGCGCGTGACGGATCTAATCGCCCCTCGAGCTCGGTCACCAACGATCCCGCGGCACCCACCGTGCGATCGTACTGTTCGTCGGTGACCGCGCTGTTCAAGAGGCTGCCTCCCGAGACGCTCGACGACATCGGCAGCGCCGCGCGCATGGCGTGGCAAAAGTGCCACGACGACGCCAAGGCGCTGGTTCGCGACAAGTACGACAACTGGCGCGCGAGCGACCGGCAGCGCGACAACTTCGTGCCCTGGGAAGACCTGGTCGCGAAACGAGACGAGCTGGGCGCGGATTTACGAGAACGCGGCTCTCGAGCGCACCTCATCCTGAGCTTCCTGACGTATCTTCCGCCGATGCGGACGTCGGATCTGGGGTCGCTACGCCTCTTCGACCATCCTTCACGACGTATGCCGCGATTCAAAACGGTTGCGGAAAAGGAAGCGGCCATGTCGACTTGGAACTACGTGGCACTTTACAAGAACGGTGGCACTCTTGTCATCAACGAGTACAAGACCGCGAAACATTACCGGGCGCTCGAGGAAGCGAGGAAAAAAGCGGAGCACAACGCTACCCCGCCTCCCTCTCCTCCGAGAGGATCGAGAGTTTGCGTCGCTAACGACGTTCAAGCAGACGAAAAACGCGCGGAGGAAGATGAGATCCGGCGGCGCGCCGAGATCGCGATCGCCAGCCTCTTGCACCACCACCAACATCCTCCTACGCCGTGCCTTCTTGCGACCGCACAGAAAGGGGCGGTGAAGAAGGCGTCAAGGAAGGGCAACCTATTTGGACACCTTGACGAGAACGCGGCGCAAAGAAAGGGCGCGCTGCCCCGGGAGCTGTTCGACATCTTGAAAGAGAGCTCGCGGGAGAGGCCGAGGGATTGGGTGTTCGTCGACTGTTCGGGAAAGCCGTATCAAGAAGCGTCATTCAACAAGATGGTGTCGCTGGAATTGGCGGCTACGTTTGATGGGAAAGCGCTGTCGGTGAATCTGATACGTCACGCGGCGGCCATCTGGCTGGACCAGCACCACCGTCACGACGCGGAGATGTTGCGCTACTTCAGGTACTGGATGATGCACAGCCGCGCTATGCAGGGTGAGTACGTGCTGGCGAACAACATGGTACACGGTACTTCTATTGCGGAACATTGAATCGTTGACCATATCATAGTCCGTTGATACTCTGACTCCGCACCAGGGTAGTACAATAGTTCTTGAGTTTTCCAAAGGGCGGTACCCGTCGACAATTTACAGAAATCGTTAATTGACTCGTTTTACGATTTTCCCCGGAATTTTTGTACCCTGCTCCGCACCTGACTGACACTCCCGTGACTGGCGTGATTCCGATGACTCGCCCGGGTCCGTGTCAACTCGAGTTTTTTTCGAAAAGCGCGATTTCGAGGAGCTGACGGCGAGTGATGTGCAAGGGTAATTCCGTTCTTTTTCTGTTCGTGACACGTATTGTTGAACATATTGTTGTACGCGCTCCGTACATAAGGTACCCAGCGCGTGTGTTTTCAGAGCAGCTTCCGTTCGCTGCGCGCTCGTGTACGGACTGCTCGCGCGCCATACGCCGTACGTCGTGCCGTATTCTGATGTAACATATCGTGAGACTTTACGTGTTCGTGAGCTGGCTGGCTGCCCTCCCTCTCCCTCTCCTTCTCCCTCTCTTTCTCTGTATCAGGACCTGCGACGAACGAGCCGCTCGGATTTTACAACACGCGCCCGATTACGCAAGTTTGGTTGTTTCCGCGGAGGAGTCGGTGAGAAACGGATCGTCTTCGATCTCGACGCCTTCTTTTAGAAGGGGCACACGACGTTCCGGTGGGGGGAGGGTCGGAACAAATCTTCCGCGATCGTGTAATTATATAAAAGAGAGATAGGACGAAATTAGGATATACGCAGGAAGATGGAGCAGCTACTGCACAGATTACCGCTGGACTGCCTTGCGCTCGTCTTGAACGGCTTGTGCCTCCGAGATCAGGTTCGCGCGACCAGCACTTGCAGGACGCTATTGGCGTGCAGGGACGTCATTACGACCATCACACACGACAACAGCGACGCTGACCTCGCACGCCTGCCCTTTGTACCGCGAAACCTGAAGAAGCTGTCCTGCGTGAACGCGGCCATCCGCCCCCCCGACGACCTTCCGAACAGCCTCTCGCACCTTACCTTCTGCAAGGACTGGGACTACTTTCAGTACGAGGTCGGAGGGTACGCCCGATGGAGGCGGCTGCCTCGGCTTCCTCCCTTCCTGGTCCACCTGGACGTCAGCCGTCAGTTATGGAGCTGGGGCGACTGCGTTTGGGGACGAGACGGTTCTCGGGACGCCGAACCCCTCCCGCTCTTGCCAGACACGCTCGAGTACCTAGACTGCTCCAACACCACCGTGTCCGATCTGCCCCCTCGCTTACCCCCGCGCCTCAAGTACCTGATATGCGGGGGCACGAAGATCGCGGAGATTCATACGCCACTGCCCGAAGGCTTGATCCACCTGGACGTCGGCCTGAGATTGCCGAGGGTCAGCACAGAGCCACACTTACTCTGCATCTCTGTGCATTTACCGCGTACCCTGCTGCACCTGGACCTCGAGGACGCGCTCATTACCGAGCTGCCGGATCTGCCTCCCCGTCTGCGGTATATGAACTGCTCGGGATGCGACATGCTGCGACACTGCGTTTTCTCGCCGAACGCCCTCCCGCCGCCCGATCTCGAGCACCTGGATTGTTCCTATATGCCGTCGAACATGCGCGTGCTCGATGGAAGGAACGCGCCCAACCTGCGCCGTCTGGATTGCATTGACAGCCGCTCCTTAGAATTCCTCGAAGGTCTGACTTCTCTCCACCTGCTCGACTGCTCGGACAATCCCCGTCTTATCGCTATTCCGTGTGCACCGGAACTGCGCAGCCTTGAATGTTATAGCTGTCCGGGTTTGCTTCACGTACCGTCAGAAGTGTTGGCATCTGGTTGTCTAGTGGAATTGACCGCGTCACCCTCAACGCTGCACCTGTTCCGCACATGCGAAAGCTTGCGCACGTTGCGCATAGTGTGCGACGATCGTACGTGGGCGGGTTCCGAAGAGCCATTCGTCGTGCATGATCTGCCGCCTCGCCTTAGGAATTTGGAGCTGTCCGAGTACCTGCACACCAAACTGAGTTTACGCGACATCCGTCTTCCAACCACGCTCGAGCGACTGACCCTAGACATAGACGTGATAGTCGGTGTGACGATCGAGGACGAAGTACATGAAGAAAACGCACCGAACCTCGACATAGTTCTAGACCTTCCTCCGCCGCCGTCCTCATTACCCCTCGAACCCTGCAGTCTGTCGGAGCTGTGCATCGTGATCTCTCGAAGCCTCCTCTGCTGGGTTCGAACCGTTCGGTTGCCTCGTGCGTGGACCTCGGTACCGAAGCGTTTTCGTATACGGGAGGATTACGACGACCGCACCGATCGCACCTCTTCTTTGTTCGAGTATTTTTGATAGTATGATCGACCACGGATCGTATCCCAATCCGCAAAAAAATTGACATACGCAACGTTGGATACAGACGGTGTAATCGCGCAAGTCTGAATTCTGTACATCTCGCGACACAGAAGATTGCAATGGTGTCGGTTTCGACAAAGCCCAAACACCCCAGAAACAAATACGGAAGACATTCCGTTGTGGAATTACGTGGAGGTGTACGCTTACACATATGCTCCTTCGACAAGATTGCAGAGGTCACAAACGCCATTCTTGATGGAAAGCGCTTGTACGTCAACCTCGGCGCCGATCAGGTGATCATCAATGACATCAATCCGGCCGACATGTTCACGAGTAAGAACAGAGACATCCTGAGCGATTTCGGCGTGCACAAATTGAAGGAACATGATCCGAAAAAATACCAGGACCTGAGCAAAGATGCCAACTCCAAATACCGTGATGTGATTCTGGGTGTCCTGTACTTCTTGAAAGAGCACGGCGTTTTTGATGACAACGTCAGGGACGACAAGATCGAACTGGTCTGTAACTGCTGGGGAGCAGTACAGAGGTCGCCAGTGACGGCCGCAGCCATTTACGCAGTCGACTGGAACCTGACCGTCGAGGAAGCCATCAAGAAGATCAAGATCGCGCACCCCATCGCCTTCCAGGCGCCCTTTGGCGCGCAATCAGACGAGAAGCAGGTCAATTACAAGGAGGCGGCTATTGAAGCAGTGAGGACTTTTAGGTCCCCCATCACGGTGCCCTGATATAAACGGTGTAAAAGGACAGCATTCACTAAAAATAAACTCCCCCACGATGCAGATCTTCATCAAAAGGGATCACCGGGGAAAGCTGCTCGAAAAAAGTTATGGACGGCGAAGACGATTCGAATCCCTTTATGATTAGGGTTGGCCAATTCCGTATATTTCGGATATCTCGGCTTAAAGATAACGGTCGTCGAAATATACGGAATCGGCCAACCCTATTTATGATGTGTGTCAGATACACTGTCACGGACGAAGAAATTGTCTAGAGCGCGGTGAATGCATACCGCTTAAAAAATTACATTTGAGCGATAGTATCGTTCAATATCGACAATAGTTTTGTTTGATCTCCTTCACTGAAATCTGATTTCAGAGATTCGAGTTTTGTTTTGATCTCCTCTATATTTTTGAGTGATACTTGATGATCGACGTTCATCTGACTTGCCATGCGGTTTAGATTAGATTGCATTTGTTCTAGTGATGACATTTTGTTCGATACATCACTCAATAAGATTATTCTTGTGTCCTCCTTTACTGTACTCTCCAATATTGATCTCGTGCTGTTTAGGACGTTTTTATACTGTTCTACAGCGTCTTGTTGTGCATCTGTTATCATCTTTTTTATTTCCTGATCGGAAGGCCTATTTCCTCCCTTGATATTTTTGTCATAGTCCGAAACGCCCAGGTACTCGACGTCGACCTCTTGGCGCACGCGAATCGTCTTGCCTCCCGCCTCGAACGACTTGTTCACCTTGTTCAATTTGGCTCTGTACTCGCGCAGCCGGTTCGATGAGCCCCGCGTCGTCTCGCGTATCTTGAGCTTGAGATCCTTCTTATCCGTTCTGTGAAAAATGCCGTTAGCGGCTTTGATGGCGACGTCTCTAGGCCCTCCCCTCGTGATATTGAAGTCGCCGCCTTCGAATTCTGGTTTTTCGAGCGATGTCCAAGCCACCGTGTACGTTCGTGTCATGTCACTCGTCCGTTCGGTTTGTTCTTATAATAAACGCAGAAAAAATCCCGCATCATGCCGTTAGAACGACTCTTTATCTGTTCTCTCACGAGAGAGTGTTCCAATCGAGTGTCGACGTGTGTTCATATAAAGCGTGTCCTGACTTGATGTATCCACAACATACATACCTACCCTGCAACCATGAAGGTGCGCAACAGGGACGGCGTCAGCGTGGACGTGTCGTACGACGAGATCAAATGCCGCATCAAGGCGCTGTGCGAGCAGAACCCCGAGATGCGGGAGCTCGACGTGGACCAGGTGATCATCCGGACCATCCAAGGCATTTACGACGGCATCACGACCACCGAGCTCGACGACCTGTCCGCGCAGATATGCGTGTCGCTCCAGACCTCGCACCACGCGTACGACACGTTGGCGGGATGCATCCTCATGTCCAACCTGCACAAGAGCGCGCGCCACCTGCTGAAGATGGCCGCGCCCACCTTTTCGGCCAAAATCGAATACATCGCCGCCAACCTTCCCGGCGTCTACGTGTCCGACTTCCTGGCGTTCGTGCGTGAGAACGCGGCGGCGTTGGACGCGACCGTCGATTACGGACGCGACATGCGCTATAACTACTTCTCGGTGCGCACCATGGAAAACGGCTATCTTATGAAAGTCAAGGACGTGTGCGTCGAATCCCCGCAGGACATGTGGATGCGCGTGTCGATCGCCGTCAACTGTCCCCGCGACCGTCCTCGCGACTCTAACAACCACCGTATCGATCCGAAGGAAGGCGAAAACCAGGCGAGGCTCGATGACGTGCGCCGTTGCTACGACGCCATGTCGACGGGCCTGTTCACGCACGCCACGCCAACGCTGTTCAACGCCGGCACAAAGTACGAACAGATGAGCAGCTGCTACCTGGTGGGCACCGACGACAGCCTGGATGGCATCTACCGCACCATCTCGAACTGCGCCCAGATATCCAAGTGGGCAGGCGGCATCGGCGTGCACATCAGCAACGTGCGCGCCAAGGGAAGTCGCATCAAGTCTACGAACGGAACTTCGGACGGCGTCGTGCCGATGCTCAAGGTGTACAACGAGACTGCGCGCTACTGCAACCAGTCGGGCAGGCGCAAGGGCTCGATCTGCGCGTACCTCGAGCCCTGGCACGCCGACGTCTGGGACTTTGTGGAACTCCGCAAGAACACGGGCGCCGAGACCGAGAGGACGCGCGACCTGTTCCTGGCGCTCTGGGTGCCGGACCTGTTCATGCGCTGCGTCGTCCAAGACGCGGACTGGTACCTGATGACGCCCAGCGAGTCGCCGGGCCTGCAAGACGTGTACGGCGCCGAGTTTGACGCGCTCTACGCCAAGTACGTCGCGGAGGGAAAGTACGTCAAGCGCGTCAGCGCGCTGCGCCTATGGCACCACGTGCTGCAGTGCCAGCTCGAGACCGGCACGCCGTACGTGCTGTTCAAGGACAGCGTCAACGACAAGTGCAATCAGAAGAACCTGGGCACCATCCGGTCCTCCAACCTGTGCGCCGAGATCACCGAGTACTCGGACAGCTCGACGTACGCGGTGTGCAACCTGGCGTCCATCGCGGTCAACAGGTTCATCGTGCCCGCCGCCGATATAGCCGCTGAATCGGAGGATAATCATCTGCCCAGAATACGCACGCGCCACGGCGATTACGTTTACGACCACGGCAAATTGCACGGGGTCGCCAAGATGATCACGCGCAACTTGAACCGCCTGATCGACGCCAACTTTTACCCGACGCCCGAAACGCGGCAGTCCAATATGGACGCCCGCCCCATCGGCATCGGCGTTCAGGGCCTGGCGGACCTTTACTGCACGCTGGGTCTGCCTTACGACTCGGAGGAAGCGCTCGCCGTAGACGCCGCCATCATGGAAACCATTTACCACGGCGCCCTCGAATCGTCGGTCGAGATGGCCAAAGCACACGGCCCTTATCCCAGGTTCGCCGGCTCGCCCTTCTCGGAGGGCAAGCTCCAGATGGACCTCTGGAACGAAGCGCACGACAAGCGCGCCCGCCTCTTCGCGCCCACGGTCGTCGCGGACGACAAGCCTGATGGTAAGTCCGCGGATATGACGGATTATCTGAAGACGCCCCTGGCCCAACCGGTCAGGTATTCCGGGCTCTGGGACTGGGACGCGCTGAGGGCCGAGGTCGTCAAGCACGGGACGCGTAACAGCATGCTGACCGCGCTAATGCCCACGGCATCTACGTCGCAAATATTAGGCAACTCCGAATGTTTCGAGCCGCCTCACAGCAACGTGTTCAAGCGCACGACTCTGGCGGGTCAGTTCATGGTGGTGAACAAGGTGCTGATGACGGACTTGATGAAGCGCGGCCTCTGGAGCGAGGAGCTGGTGCGCGATCTGGTCAAGCACGACGGCTGCCTGGAACGCATCCCCGCCATCCCCGCCGATCTCAGGGAGGTGCACAAGAGGGTTTGGGAGATTCCGCAAAAACATGTCATGAATCACGCCGTGGCAAGGGCGCCGTTCGTCGACCAGAGCCAGAGCATGAACCTCTTCTTCGACCCGCCCAACTCGAAGAAGCTGAGCTCGGCGCTGATCTACGCGTGGAGGAGCGGGCTGAAGACGGGTCTGTACTATCTGCGCAGCAACCCGGCGGCCGAAGCGACCAAGATCACCAGCTCCGGGCCCTCTGCCGCCGTTGACGCTGGTGCTGCATCTCCTTCGGAGACCGGTCCAGATAACGGAGGTAGTCGACAGCAAAATGCGTCATCGGACTCTATCGGACCCGCCTGTTCGATAGGCGCGGGAGGGTGCGATTCGTGCGGAGCTTGATTATGATAGAAAACACCGAATGAAAAATTCCCCGCTAGATTCCGGAAACAATGACGTTGCCTGTTACAGACGCTTCGGCCGCGGCGAACTTTCTTACAAATTTTTCATAGTTGGCGTTCTCTGTGCTCCCGCGGTCTACGCACGTGTCCTTTTCCGCATGCACCATCAACATGGCTTGAAGGACGTTCCTTTTTATCGTTTCGTGGTCCGCTACGTCGTCGTCGTTCGAGACGCAAACGTACCCCACGGAGTTCCAACAGTTGCACATCGATGACATGGGGGTGGCGTTGACCAGGTCAAATTGCGAAGCAACACCCAGTTCCTGCGGCGAAAAGTGTCCCAATGCGACGGCGTATGCGATCACCATCTTGCGTATAGTTTCATTCTCGTCAAACCCATAGGTGTCCACGGCCAGCCTGAACGGGTAAAGAACGCCATCTTGTTGGACCACGTACTCGAATATGATAAGTCGGCACATCGGTCCCATGGCCTCGTAACGTACCCTGACGGCGTACCCTGGATAGATAGAAAGATCGACATCAAAGCCGTCGAAAGCATCGAAATCGCGCTGACATGAGTGCGTAGGTTCGTACATCATACTATGTCTCAGAGAGCCCGCAGCTACGGCCAGCATCATGGCCGCATGACAGGCGACAAACCATCGCTTTACCATCATCATAAGTGCACTGGAATATCTATTGAGATGAGCGAGCGTCGATTTTTTCCCGATTTGCTACACGGTACCCTATAATTATTTCTTTTCGAGACTGCGCGCCACCGCGCACCATGGCTAACCATCCTAACCCTAACCGCTCAGCAACGAGTAAACGCCGCCGTGTCCTGCAACATAGACGCGCGACATTTATCAAATCCGTTCTTTCTTACACCGTTTTAGACTTTCCCCGCTGTACAACCCTGTTCGTCAGTTCTATATGACAGCGGAAGTCAATCGTATCCTATACACGCAAAAGATCCCCTGCTGCGCGTGGCCGATGAAACACCGAGGCGCCAAGGCCCGTCGATCCACCATCTCATCCATTCAGGACATGCGACGGCATAAAAGGAGGCAGAGGCGATAGACGTGACCAACGAAATAAAAAACCATCGGCATGTGCATAATAGATCCCTCTCTCTATGAACGGGGGGGAAAGGTCAATGAGGTGGGCGCGACCCGGATCTTGGTGGCGCCCGAAAAGGGCACCGAAGGTCGTCGTCAACTCACGGTGTACTCGAACCGCGTTGCCCTGGGCGGGGACACGAAAGCAGTCGCCATGATTCTGCCGGTGCCGAACCCCGGAAACGACCCCCGAAACGTGCGCGTCGTCGACACTACGGACGACAGTGGACGCGTATCGCGGCTATTCGACGAACTCCGTCCCTTGACCCACAAGAGACGGCCTTCTGTTACAAGCAGGGGGGGAGGAGGCATCAGTAAGGGTGCCGCCCAAACTTCGAAAGACGACGCTGTCCCCATGCTTCCGGTGGAGGTTTCGGGCTCGTACGCGTACACCATAGTCCCGCGCGTATCGGACTTTGATCGCGTGCAGGGCGAGGTGCTCCCGAACAGGCCGTCTGCCGAGGTGATGGAACTGCTGCAAAACACGTACGACGCCGACGCCTTCTCTTACCTCGTCTGCAAGCTCTCGGCCGCGAAAGACGCGCAGTACCACCCTCTCGCCTACACGCATCCTACTACCGTATCTCATGTCGATAAAATCTCGTCGTCTTCGATGAAGTCTTCTTTGTTCGTGCCGACGCTTCATTACCACGGCGATGAAGAAGACGAAGAGGTTGAGAGGATGAAACGAATTTCGGCGATGAAGAAACTATTAGAAGATACTGAAACGGGAGCAGCAGCCGCCTCAGGAAGTATCGACGGCCGGGACGTCTTTCATGACGCCTTGACGCCGGTGTCCACGCGAGGCGAAACAGGGAAGCGTCTCGCCCTCGAGCACGAGGAGCGCGACAGGAAAAAGAAAAGGGCGTCGTACACGTACCTTTACCACGGCGTCCCTGGATACGACGTCGACCAGGACGAAGACGCGGACGTTTTCAGACGATCCGATCCCGATTTCCCCCACTGGGACCACGAGATTTACATGTTCGGCGTGGCGGAAGACGAAGCTTTCGGTCGTCGCGCCGGCACCATGAAGGGAGGCACACAAAAGCAGCTGGACGAAGCGCTGGCACGCGTCCCAGAGAGCTACGCGCGCGCGATGGACAGGAAGCAACCCGTCGAGAAATTTCGGTTTCGGCGCATGGTGGGTAAGCTCTTCCCGAACGAAGACGTCGTTGTAGCCTCCTCGTGCGGCGTCGCTTCTTCTCCTTCTCCTTCTCCTTCATCCGCAACCACTCGACGACTCGAACAAGAAAAGAAGCAGGGGTCGGGTTGGGGCGTCCGATCGTTTCTGTCGTCCCTTTTCTAGTAATTTCGGTGTGCTGCGTGTTCCGGAGGCAGAAACGGCGAGGAGCTGTTCCTGCTGATCCAGGAAAAGTGATGAGATAATTTCGGCCGCCAGCGAGTATGGGGGCACACCCGGGTAATACTTGTCGTACTGCGTGATGTGCACCACCATCAGATCGATCGCACACATTCTCGCGTCTTTGTTGCTCTCTGGGGGCTCGCACCTGAGCTTTTCGACGAACGCCAGCAATGTGTTCATGCGGATGGCGTCTTCTTGAGAAGAAAACGTGCGTCACACGTGGGCGGCTACTTTTTTGAGCGCGAAAGCTTTTTACTCTCGCGTTTTAGGAGTTTTTTTTCCGAGCACGTCTTTCGTAGCTTCTGTCTTGAAGAAGACGAAATATCGTCCGAAGAATCCGTCATCTGTAAGACCGTTAGTATTTTTTTGAGATTAGTTGCGGAGCTCATCGCGCTCGTGTCGTCGGCTTGCTCCATGACGTTCGCCAACATGTCCATTCCGCTGTCAAGGAACGCTGACGGTACCAAATTTCGAACGTCTAGGATACACCACGCGTGCATCAAGAGCAACACGGCACTCGACAAGTCGTTAAGAAAAAATTCTGCGTCACTTCTCATATTATCGATCCCATCCTTCGAAACACGGTTGCTCATTGTCAAGCCCATCTCCCTATCAGCTGTCGCGTCGCGCGCAGGAGGAAAGAATCGAAGAGCGGGAAGAGAAACGCCCGCTCGTGCTTCCATTTCGACACGGATTTCGATGACTCTAGTATTGACCGCGTACGAAAGTGGGTGCCACAAGCACACGATTTCTAAAAAGTCGACCATCACCTTCCTGAACGCGCTCTCAAAACGCTCCTCCGGGTGCGCTTGCGCTACACGCTGCCCCCAGGGCGAGAGGGATTCGACGAGTTCGATTGCGCGTTCATTCTCCTTCTGAAACAGCGCGCCTGCAGATGCAGCGCCTGGGCCTTGGCCTGGGCCCGGGCATGTGCGATCGTGAGAATCCATATAAGCCTTTTTTGGTTGGATGATCTAGAAGAAAAAGGAAAAGGCCGAGTGACAAAAGAGTATGCGAGCTGATCACGACGCGGAGCAGGTTGAGGCGGAGACGGAGGCGGAAGATATGCGAGCTGGCGCTCTCTAGGGGCCGTAAAAAGGAGGGAGGCTTTGGCTACCCGAGCAGCTACCTCAGCGCCGGAGATCTTTACCTCTCCTCCCCCTACACGACGGCAGAAGTCGAGGCCTGGGAATGCGGACTTGGTTGCCGTCTACCTGAGGGTTCAGGGCGTATCTGACGCAAGTGAGATCAAGAGACAGACCTTTTGAGTTCCGAAATAGACTGAGAGTAAATACGGATGAAGACAGCCCCTATTATTGTTCGCGTCGACGAGGACACATTGACGCCGTTTTATGGAGCACCTGAAGAAAACATCCTGTACGTCGCTTCCCGGCGACGTTTCTCGCTCCGTTCTTTGTGGATGACCAGGGTCTTTACGCCACGGGGAAGCACAGCATTACCGGCGATGGTACGAGCAGGCGACGCGTTCTCGATAGCAATGCCGCGGTCGCGTCGCCTCGTTATCGCCCTTTTGGCGTACACGTAGACGCTGTCTTTTTGTCGAGAGGACGGTGAGGAGCAGAAAAACTTGATGCGCGATGGTTCGGACGGTCGAAAAGAAAAACCGCACTTGTCGTCCTCGTGTTCCGTGCGACCTTCGCAGCTTGCTACGCGACGAGAGAGCGCGTCCTTCCAGTTCAGGCGCACGTAGGGGCAGCCGAACAGGTAAGAGCGCCGCTTCAGAGGAGAGCCCTTGGCGTCGACGAGCTGGAAACGCTGCTCTTGGGCCTGGTTCTCGTGCAGGTGCTCCTTGCCGCCCAATGTTACTCCGCTGACGCTGTGCCTCGGGAACATGACGATGACCGCGTCCAGCGCATACTCTACTCCGTCAGAACAGGGAATGTACAGCGGCAAAAACTCGTCGCCTTTTTGTGATGCAGATGAAGCAGCAGATGCATGAGCGCCGCGTCGAAGGCGGCTATTACTCTTGCGGACCCTGTCGCTGCTCGCCTGGAGGGCAACGACGTCCGGATACGCAACCGCTTGGTTCGTGGAATTAGCAGTAGCAGAAGCCTTGTGTTCGAGCAGGCGCCGGAGCTGGTCACCCAACGAAGGATGCTTGTGGCAAAAGTCCAGGGTCGCGGCGCTGTGGCTGTACGATATGCTCCGCACCCCCGAAGGTCGCGCCTCCATCACGCACTCGGTGCCGTCCGAAAAGGCGCCGACGATGTACGTCGCGCAGCCTACGCCCACGAGTCCCAGGAGCGCGCACATGTACACCAGGGGGTTACCGCCGCAAGAGCTCAGAGGCCGCATAGGAAACGTGAGTTTGTTGATACGGTATAACAGGGCGATGATCTCGGTGGGATCGACGAACTGGACAACGTCGTTCGTATTGTATCGTTGCGCCGCGGTATGTAGTAGCATCGCTCGTAGTTTCGACAACGACGTCGACGATCTGGACACGGCTCCTGCGGCATCAGATAACAGACGCGGGAGCACATGTGCACTTAATCCGTCGCTGTGGAGTAACACGGTCAGGAGAGAACTCATCCAACATGTGCCGTCGACGTTGGGCACCCCCATCGATGTTCCGCGCACACGACACGCGGATCTTACTGTTCGTCTATTTGGTCGAATCGGTCGAATCGGAGGAACCGGTTGCCGGCGGCGGCGAACCGGCTCGGGGGCTGCGTCGATCCCTTCATCCTTCCTTCCCTGCTTCTTTTCTTCCGGATATGAGCCAAATATCCAGGCCATGATATCTATCGTGCTATAATCTATACAGAGGAACATGTTTACGGACGCGTCCCTCCGTGCGAACCCGGCGAGCTGACCCGATGCCTGTCAACCACCGTGCACTGCGGCCGATGCGACGTGCTGGGCGCTCTCGTCGAAAATGGGTACCGCGTTTGTGAACGGTACTACCGGCGCGACATAAACCTTTTCACCAAACCCGCCATAATAGACAACGTGTAAACATGAAATATAACGAAAATTATACGGACCCTTCCGTATCCACCAGGAGCAAACTTCGCCGAACCGTATGCGACTTTTAAAACGTGTCTCTTCGGGGTGTGTGTGTGTGTGTGTGTGTGTGCGTGCGCACCCTATATAAACCGTTTAAGAGAAAGGCATATAGGCCATTCTGTAAAATCTGAACGCCATTCATTATCGACACACCCCTTGATGCAAAGGCACACCTCACTCTCGTATTGCTTACGTAGCACGCCGCTCGTTAATTTTTTGCATGCGAAGGATGTTTTTCACATCTTCGGTACCTGTCGACAACACCATGATATCCGTTTTTCTGACCGCAACGTCCGCGTCCTCGATGTCAGCGGGTTTCAAGGGAATCGCCTCAGCGATTTTTGTAGCAAAGTAGATACTGACCACCTTCCCGCAACGCTGGAAAAACTCGTCTGTAAAGGCTGTCCGAACCTGACAAAGATCGACATCGCTTTACCGGAGGCTCTGAAGGTTCTGGAGGTGGATAGCTGCGACATCCTCGAGAGCATCCGTGCACCCCTCCCGAACGATCTGCAAGTGTTCAAGTGCACGAACTGCGAAGAACTGCAGGCCCACCCGGACCCGCTTCCTGACGGCTTACAAACGTACGCATATGAATCGAACGCGTCAAGCGAGATTGGTATGCTTCCAGAACCACTGCCGTCCGCGCTCGTCGAACTCAAATGCAGGGGCCTGAGTGGAGACGTCATCCAGAATGTCCCCACTACATGGCCATCGAACCTTCGCGTCCTGGACCTGGCTTTTTCCACATCGCTCAACGACAAGTTGATCAATCTGCCGACGTCATTGGAGGTCCTCAACCTCTGCATGTGCGATGGCATGCCACAATTGCCCGCCAACTTGAGCGCCTTGACGAATCTTCGGTCCCTGGACATCACAGGCTGTGACGAAATCGAGCACATAGCCGACGGGGTGCTACCAGAAAACCTCGAACACCTCGTATGCAACTCAATGTACAAGCTGGTAAGCTTCCCGCGAAAGCTTCCGCCTAAATTGCTGACCTTCGAGTGCGAATATTGCCCCGAGCTAAAAACGTTCCCGGAAGATCTTCCTCTAACATTACGACGGTTTGTGTTCTCCTCTAACTACCATGGACAACCCCTTTCGATTCCGCCTATTCCGGTCGGTACGACGGTACACCATAGCATTGATGAAGGGACAGGATGAAATTCGCCAGGGGAGGGTCTCGCACCATCTCCACCATGTTTATACGGCGTTTTTGGGATTCCTGTCGCGTTCGGACGTGACAAATAAGACAACTTTCACCTGTAGCAGCGCAGCAGCTGCTCAGCAATATACGCAACACGTTGCGTATATTGCGTGCCGTCAATGACGGCAACATGGCATATCGAGCGCCTTCATATAATGATCGACTACGATGTACGTCTTGCGTATTGCATCGTTTCGCGGACCGTTCGTAATTAATTCGCGCTTTCACGGCATGGCGTGCGATGGTCGATTTTCCTGTCATTCGGAATTCATACGAAAAATATATACGACCCAAGAAAGAGAAACTAAACAATGATACGGAGGGCAACTTTGCCGTCATTTTGCGCGCTCTCACGCGTACCCGCACGTGCAGGCAGTCGATCCTATCACGAAAACGTCGTCGATCATTACGAACACCCGCGCAACGTCGGATCGTTTCGGGAGGAAGATATCGACAACACAATTACGGGTACAGGTATTGTAGGAGCTCCCGCTTGCGGAGATGTCATGAAGCTGCAGGTGCGCGTCGATCCGGAGTGCGAGCGCGTCACGGACGCGCGTTTCAAGACGTTTGGCTGCGGTTCGGCGATAGCCAGCAGCAGCGTCGCCACCGAATGGATCAAAGGCATGCCCCTATCCGAAGCCATTTCGATCCGTAATGGGGACATTGCCAAGCACCTGCAGCTTCCTCCGGTGAAGCTGCACTGTAGCATGCTCGCCGAGGATGCCATACGATCCGCGATAAAAAACGCGCGCCAAAGGATGGACCGACAAATGACGGCTAAGTAGATTTCGTTGAAAAAATATGTACAAAGTAAATGAAATGAAAAGCATGCCACCCAAAGCCAAGCAGCAACCCAAGCAGCAACCCAAGCAACAACAGAAACGGCAGCAAGGAAACCAACGTACAAAAGCAGCGAGTAAAATCTTTTGAAAGCAAGAACGCTGGACGGAAATTCGGGGGGGGGAGGGGGGAATAGGTATAAGGGGGATACTTGCGAATCAAATGAGCAATGTGCAGATAATCTCGTCTGTCTGATTGATCCGGAAGAAATGATGAGAAGTCAATTTTTTTGAATGCGCCGATTGCGACAATAGGCGAACGATACAGTCGATCGATTCATTCACGCGAGCGCTCACTATTCACTACCACTCGACACCGGCTTTGGAGGCGTAGTCTTCGTCGTCGCTGCTCTGCTCCGCGATCATCCCCCTCCTCTTCAACACGTCGAAATTGGCCTGCACCAGCGCGTCGCACAGCTTGAAAGGAAACAACTCCTCGCCGTGTTCAACCGTGATCACGGCTCGCACTTGTTCCTGTTCATTCGCTCCGTCATTTACGTTTTCGATCATGCGCAACTGGGGCACGGCCGTTCGTAGCTCTCTCAGCCACTCGCGCGCGCTCATACCGCCCTTTGTGCGATCGCGGAGTTCTCGCGGCACATGCGCCAGCGCCATCACCGAGCTGTCGTCGTGCGTCAGCAGGAGTTTGCCCCATTGTGCGGCTTTCTTGTCCGCGTTTATTCCTCTCATCACGATCTCCAAAAGCGGCGCTTCTCCGTGCACATTTTCGGTCAGCGCGCAAAAGTACTCGTTGCGCGTCTGTTTATTGATCGCGGAGAAGCTCTGCGCCTTTTTCGTTCCCTCCTTCAAGCAGTTCTTCTCTGCGGGAGTAGTCGACGACATGTAGTTCTTTAGTACTGTCAAATACCGTCGAGTGGTGTGGTATGTGTATGTTTACCGTATGTACTTATTGCTTATGTACAGACGAGGCACTATTTTGTCCCATTGTCTGCACAGAGTGCCCAAAGATGATAAAACAAACGAACGGTGCGTTTTTTGAACGTAAAAATAAATATAAATATCACGGGCAAAGTTCGTCACAGGAGTTTGACAGATTTATTTCGATCTATGCCGTTTTGCTAATGAAAACGAAGTTGTGGAGGAGGAACACGATCGCTCGCAAACTATAGTAGGAGCATGTCCGTCCGTGTCTACGGTAGAGGTGACTCCCCCCCTCTGGGCGTGGACACGATCGCCGTCAACGCCACGTCCTCGTCCAGGGACCCCTTTTACCGACGTCTCAGTCCGTTCTTTCTGGGACCGGTATCCGTAAAGCCTTTCGAAACGACGTACACTTCGCGAAACATGGAGAACGCGTGGCAATACTCCAAGCTGTACGCCGCGTATTCTGAACGTCCCGACTGGAAGCAGGCCTACCTGGACTGGGCACAAGACGGATGGAACAAAGAAAGGGCGGTGCGTTTCCCTATGGGACCCGGAGCAAAGCCCGTGTGCTCATTGGTGAGTGGCGACCGGGTGGGATACGTCGAAGCGCGCATCCGCTTGTACGCGCCGCTGTACGCCCGGTGCGTGCAAGAGTACGCCCCGGACGTGCTGGAGCACCTGCGCAAGCTCGTGTTCGAACAAGGCAAGACAGTCGCCATCTTCGATTACGACGGCTACGACCACGTTTCCAACGCCCAGAGCCTGCGCGACGTGCTCTACAACGAAAGGCGCAAGATGGGTCACGGTTTCGTTTTGGCGATGCTCATCCAAGGAAACGAGCCGTGGAAAGACGGTTTCGACGCATCCCTCGTCCATTCTACCCCGATCAAGAGCCGTGTCCGTCCATCATGAACCTTTCTTTCCTTCCTTCTTCGGCGGGACGCCTAAGCCTGTCAACGACAGAAGAAAAGAGAAACGACGCATCATCATCACGTACGTTTCAGGGTGTACGGAGGGGGGTTCCTGACGTGTGTGGCGCAGTAAATGCTGCCGGGCGTCTTGTTGTTGTGGCACAGTTCGCCGTTGTCGCAGATGCCATTGCACTGCGTCAGGCAGTTATGACGGACCTTCGACGACTCGGTGGGTGCCTTTCCGGGCCGGCACTCGGCGCAACAGTAGGTGCATCTGTTGGAAGGGCACGGCTTGTCGCACCCCGGCGTCGCGCAAATCTTCACGGTAGTTCCCCCTTTCGCACCACCGTCCGCTTTTTTTGTGCCAGATGACGACGTCGTCGTCTTGGTCTTGTTCGAGTCAGATCTGCCGATGTTCTTTTTGACGGCAGTATTTGCTCTCGTGCAACTGTCCATGTTGCAGTAGATGTGCCTGGGGGTCGGCACGGGATTGAAACACTCTTCCGCGGCACACGTTTTGGTGGTGTTGGACGATTTCGAAGCGGCCTTTTTTGAAGCGCTCTCTTTAGTCGCCGCGGTACATGTGCTGAGGTTGCAGTTTAAGTGCCGGCTCGTCGGGCAGATGTTGGTGCACCCGGGCTGTTGGCACACTTTGGGCACCGCCTTCGCTTTGGTGCCGGTCGATGCCGATTTGCCAGATTTGCTGGTCGCGGACCTCGATTTGGGATCAGAGTGACCCTCGCAGTACATGTGCCTGTTCGACGGACACTTATTTCCGCAAATTAAACACTTTTTGTTCACGGGGGTAGTGGACGACATGACGACAATCAATCGACAGCCGATCGTTCGCTTGTCAAGATCGCAGGGATCGTTGTCGATTTTTTTTTTGATATGACCGATTCGAACGATGAAAAAAAAATTGACATTATGCGGACGCTTGATTGTATGTATCCGTTATCGCACGCACGCGTACTAACAGTCAAAATGCCGGGCGCGCAAGATGTTTTCAATATCGCATATAATTTCATGACCAGCGTCGGCGTGTTGCACACAGCCAAGTCTATGCTTCCTTGGTGGCTTCCTTTGAAGCCGGGCCATCTGCTGCTCGAGTATTTCGAGGACGTGCACCGCAAAGAAGACAACTATGGTAAATTCAAGCGGGCTCTGAAAAACTCTCTCGAGAAGCAGATCAGCGTGTACGATGACTGGACGATATTGCAAATGACCGTATTCGTCTTGGCCTTGTGTGGTGCGTACTATATGTGCAACCGCGGGGAACGCGCGCGCCACAGCTGGAAAGCGGGTAGCGTCTACGCGTTCGTTGTGCTGATGTACTTTCTGACGATGATGACGGATGCTTATATCGTGTATGATTCTTACGTTTCGTTACAGATGGTTGAGATCCAAACTTTTGAGCACGTTATCGTGTTTCTGGTGGCTTGTTCCGCGTATATGTATGTCATCTACCGCAACAAGAACATGGGGATGATGGAGGGCCTGTCCAACATCAAGCACGAGATTCTCGAGCATCAGGCGCTGGAGATACAACGAGCTAAAACGTATTCAGAGGAACATTTCCATCAACTCTCAGAAGCATGTATCAGAAACACAGAAGATGTCGCACAGCTTCGCAACATCATCGAAAATCTCGCACTGATCAAAAAGAAAGAGGTGGAAGAGGCGGCGGCTGATCAGCGGCCCGCTTCTTCAAGACGCCGCCGACCGATGAATACCCAATTACGATAGGAGGGTCGGACAGTGGGATCTGCATGTATATGTTGCATGCTGTACCGTTTTTGATGCCGCGGTGGATCTCAAACACCGGCGCAAAGAAGACGCAACCTAACCTACTTACTCCAGGTGAGCTTCTCGCAAGAACGATAATGCCTCTTTTTTATTCACGAATATCGGAAAGTCGAGTGGGTCTGATACCTGAGCCACTTGCTGTGCGGCGCAGGCGTCCCTTGTCCTCGGAACCCTCGGAACGAGGACACTGCGACCAACGGCGTCGTCGTCCTCCATCGAACGGATGGTGATCGCGTAAAACTCCGGGTCGTACACGTACGTTTGGTCGGTGTTGCAACTGGGCCTGTCTTTGTGGAGGGATGCCACCACATACACGTACGAAACGGCAGCATTTTCTGCCGCGATCTTGTCGCGTTTCATGTTCTGAAGCGCATCGTCCTCAACCGCCGAACGAGATATTCCGTAAATAGGAACCCCAGAGTACGGTCCCCCGAAACTTTCAAACTTAGCCGCAATCCATCTGTCTTTTCTGCAACACGCGCATGGCATGGTGATGACTTCCCTCTCTCTGACGGAGGGCCTAGACGCTTTAGACGCAGCAGAGCCATCTTCAGCAGCGTCTGCGAACGCGCCAGACGACCCGTATGATATGAATGCCCAGTACTTGGTGGTGAGCATTGAGGCAAGACAATATACGTTGCAGTTGGATTTTTGGGAAACGAAAATTTTCCTACGACTAGTATCAAATTTTTTTGCAAAGTTTGTCGGTGCTTGAGCAACACGAAGGGGTTCCGGATACGTTACCGTCGAATTCGATCGCCGTTGGAGAGCTGACCGACGACGAGAAGACGCTCTTCCGGCAGATGGGCTTTTGTATAATGGCCGCCATCTGAAAGCGTTTCATAAAAACCGCCGAGAGCGAAGTGCCCAACATGCACGAAACCTTAGGATACGTCAGAGGAAATGTACAAGCTGGACGCGGTGTTCGAGAGGCAGCATAACAACCTCGAGAACATGCTTCACAAACAGCGCGGGCTCGGGATCTGCCTCCCGAACTCGAGGAACTCGTGTGAAAACAATCCCGGCATCACACTTCTCGAAACACTTCCACCGAATTTGATCGTATACACCGATGCCGTTCTGTTTCACTCCTGTTGGAATAAGTAGTCGCCGCGTACTTTTTTTAATGCGGCTGTCTGGGCGTCGATCTGTTCCTTTTCCAGGCGCGCCTGCTTCTCCTCCTTCTTTTTCTTCGCCTCTGCCGCGGATTCGCGCAACCTCAGGTACTCGTTCCAGCCTCGGTGATGATGGTCGTCGTTATCTGCCGATACATCCCCTACTATTTCGGGAGGGCGTTCTTCGTCGCGGCCCTGATGTTGCTGCTGCTGTTGGTGAAGAGACAGCTCGTCGTAAAAACACGCGACGTCGCCGTCGGTGCGCAGGCAGTCGACGTCCCAGTCCAACACCTGGAGCCCGTCCAACGACCGTGCTCTGCTGAGTGCCACGTACGCCTGTCCCACCGCGAACATGGAGCGCAGTGACACGCACACCGCATCCAACGACAGGCCCTGTGACTTGTGCACCGTGATGGCCCAAGCCAGCTTGAGGGGGATCTGCCAGCGCACGCACTCGCCCGCCCCGTGGACGAACGACGAATATTTGGCGGGAGGAATCACGCGTTCCTCTCCCGTCGCGAATCGCATCACCGGTAGCATGTCTCTCTCTCCCGTCCCCGTTCCTTTGCCTCCTCCTCCCTTCCAACAGGACAGGGCGCTTTGCAGGGACGCCACGGACGCCGGATTATCCGCGCCGACGAAAGGGGGGGACGAATGGACGAAGTCGGCGGCAGACACGGGCCTGGGCACGAACCCGGTCACGACTCCTCTGCTGCCGTTCACGTGTCCGAGGGAGGTGTCGAAGTTCTTGAGCAGCATCACCTGCGCGCCGACGCACAGCGATATGTCGGGCCGCGCCAAACAATCGCGAAAGAAGTCGGAAGCTAATAGCCGCGCTTTTTGCCGCGCGGCGTCGGGAGCGCGCTCGTTCTCGACGTACACCTCGTCCTCGGCCCTGAACACCAAGGGTGAAGACTTCGCGGATGCGGTTGTCGACCGCGCCTGGAGCAGCTTGCGCAGCTCCCTGTCGTTGGTCTCGTCGACGTCCCTGTTCTTTGAGAAGATCTGCGTCGGCACGATCCCCGCCATCGCCGACGGGTCCAATGGTCTGGCGCACCGGCGAACGATCGAACGCAGCGCCTTTCGGGCGGCTTTGCTCCTGGGGCCCTCGCGCAGAGCTCCGAGAGCCTGCACCATCTCGGGATCGCGCTGCCGGAACACGACGCCCAGCACGACGCACCGGAACGCGCACCTCTTCCAGGCGGGCGCCATAAAAGCGAATCCGTAATTCATGAACGCATCCGCGGGCGTCGAGGGTAAGAACGGCTTGCTGACCGGGGGCAGCTGCTTGAAGTCTCCGGTCAGCACCAGCTGCACGCCCCCCGCAGGCCTCTCGTCCTGGCGCACCTGCCTGAACTGGCGCTCGACCTCCTCGAACATCTCCGCCGACAGCATGCTGACCTCGTCCACGATCAGCACCTCCCACCCTCGGATTCTCTGCCGCACTTGCGCGTTTCCAGCCATGGAAGCGAAGTCGCGGTAATGATTCACGGCTCCTATTCCTAACGCCGCGTTTAAAGTTTGTCCACCGATATGACTGGCGGCAATACCTGTAGTCGCCGTTATAGCGACCGCCGAAGAAAAACGATGCGCATAGCGGGTACGCAGTTCCTCTATCACGGCTTCGAGCGTGAAACTCTTGCCCGTTCCCGCGTGGCCGGTGAAAAACACGTTATTGCCCCGTTTCACCAGCTCGAGCACCTCCTCCTGTTTGGGGCTCAGAGCTGCTCTCGTCGTCATGCTCGCGGCGAAAGGGAACTATGCGCTTTTCTTCTGATCGGTTCCCTGCTGGTGGCGACGGATGCAGGCTTTATGTCTCGAGCGAGAAAGCGAGAAAGCGAGAAGGAAGAAGGCGGTCCCGTATTTTATCGCGCCCTCTCTAAAACTCCCGTCGACGCTCTGCTTCCTTCCACCGCCCTCACCGCCTCGGGGTGTATGCCCATGCTCGCCCTCGCTTCTTTCTCGTGTTCCTCGTTGTTGGTCGCAACCGTCGCAGCGAATGCGCGGGCGGCTCGGGAATGCGCGTCCCTCTTTTGGATCTCGTCGCAAGCCAGGATCGAGAGCATCTCCCCAGCGCGCACGCATTCGAGCCTGGCGCGCCCTATCACGGCTTCGCATTCGCATCTGACCCTTTTCACGTGCTTTTCGGCGGCCTTGCGTAACGTTTCGGCCGCATTTTTGTCACGTTCCGCACGTTCTAAAATCCGCTTAGCGTTCGCTTCTGCTCGATCGCTTTCCTCCATTAT
>LKMJ01000120.1_pt1 | contig 48200 bp, 47 predicted proteins | sample 643391 | NCBI WGS metagenome assembly LKMJ01 (sample SAMN04112250, study PRJNA286221) | soda lake metagenome | biome: soda lake; feature: Kulunda Steppe; material: water; isolation source: sample PL-Br10 brine of Picturesque Lake | place: Russia: Kulunda steppe | collected 2010-07 | reverse complement strand
ATTCAAATCAATCACCATTTCGTGCACGGCCGTATACCGCTCTTCGTCGATCCGTTCGTGATACGAATCGACTGGCGTATTAACGAACTCTGCACTAACTAACTCGGGCCGTCCCTGCTGCGTGGAATCTGTCGCCACCTGCTCACGATTATCCGTGGCTACTGCACGAATGGGCGTTTCAGACCCATCATCAGGGAGCGTTGCTGAAAACGTCTCCTCGTGTTGTGAGCGGTCGGTGCCCTGATCGAGTGTCGTCGATGCTATTTCGTCATCTCCGACGTACACTGAGACGGTGTCCAGAGATCCAAATTCGTCTGCTGCGACTGCAGTTCCGGTGACGTGGTTTCCGTTGCGCTCAACGTCGAGGTCAATTTCGGGGACAGGATCAGCGATCACTTCGTCCCCATCAATGAAGGTCGCGCGGTGGGACTCCCCATCGTGTTCGACTGTGGCGTAGAACTCGTGTATGCCCGGCTCCCACTCCACAGTGGTTTCAGTGCCGGTACCGACCACCTCGTCGCCAGCATGCCAGCGAATCGAGTCGACGGCGTCCGCGTCGCCTCCAGAGAGCCGGTACTCGCCTTCGAGCGGACGCTCACCCGTAACCAACTGATCGCCCTCAACGGAAACCGCCGGGCCGGACTGGGAGTCATCCCGAACGCGAACCACGAGTTCATCCTCAGCCACCCGTCCAGTGTCGTCAGTAACGACGAGCTCGATTATGTGATCCCCCGACGAGGAAAACGTCTCCGTCAGCCTGAGATCGTCATCAGTGTCTTCGTCGGGGTTGGCAACGGTCCCATCGAGACGCCACTCGACGGTATCGATGGAGGCCGGGGCAGACTCGATAGTTCCCGTATACGATGCCTGTTCACCGACTGTGGGTGTCGTATCTCCGGAGATGGAGACATCGAGGGTCGATGCGCTCCCGACCGAGACGTACATCGTGTCCGTATCGGTGTTACCGTGTTCGTCAGTAACGGTTAATTCGACAGCGTATTCTCCCGTCTGGTCCGGAACGAATTCGGTCCGATCACAGTCCGAACATGCTGGTGCCGAGTTCGCTCCGTCTGGTGTTTCGATCACCCACATGTACTCGTCGATATCTCCCTCGGGAGACCAGGATCCAGCCCCATCAAGAAGGACGGTTTGGCCGACCTCTGCTTCTTGATCGAGTCCTGCTTCCGCGAATGGGTCGACATCGTCGCCCGAATGACCGGCGGCAACATGGGAAATCCCACCGAACACAATACCGGCCATACAGAGGACGACAACTCCGAAGCAAATATATTTCATTTATTCTTGCAGGATCTAATCCTCGCATAGAATAAAAAGGTGTGGGATCCACTAATCAGTAGAGATTACAAATGAAAAGCAAACCGGGGATAGCTAGTCAGTTCTCACCGGGAAGATCCTGAAACGCACCGACGAAGTCGTCGTGATCGGAAAGATCAGCGACCGTTTCGTCAACACTTCCCCTGAGTTCATCGACTTGTTTACAGAGTTCGGTATATTCCTCGCTTGCTTCGAGTTCACGATCCGATTTTTCAGTTTCGAGTAGGGACTTCTTCGAGACAAGCGAGTAGTATCGCTGGATATCTGCCTCGTAACTCGATCGAGTCTGGACCCGGTCGACAACATCTATCAGCTCATCCTTGGAGACCGGCTTGACGAGGTAGTCATCGAAGCCCATTTCGATAATATCGAAGTCGGGATCCACAGCTGTCACCATTACAACGCGGCAATCGTACCCGCCACCCCGTATCTCAGAGAGGACCTCGTCGCCGGACAGACCGGGCATCCGGCGATCGAGAAGCACGATTTCGACCGAGTCTTGCATCTTCTCGAGAGCGCTCTCGCCGTCATACGCCGTTTCGACGTTCCAGTCCGGTTTAAGCCAGGCTGCAAAGAGATCGGCGAGTCGTGATTCGTCGTCTACGACGAGGATGTCAACAGGTTGGTCAGACATAGTAAATTTTGGTTAGGGGTACGTTCGATATTCGTGCACAGTATGGGAATGGCGGTAATGGGTCATAAATGCCGTGGCTGTATGTAAGACATATTGTATATGAATAAATATATTACTGTCCTGTTTCGACGTCATTCTCCACATCAAGGAACGGACCCACACCATCGTTCTCGATGGTTTCGTAGGCGGTGATGTCGAGCAATGCGAGAGATCCCACCAGAAGCACCATCCCAAAAATCGGGAGCGCAATCATAACGACCAGCACGAGCCCACTGAAGAGATACTGAATCGCGCTGTACCCCGGGGCGTGCTTCGCGACTGCAATCCCCTCCAGTGCAGCGTCGATAATGCCCAGATCCTCCGTGGTACGTGACAGAACGTACCCGGTTCGGAACATGAGCAAAACAATTGCCAAGAATGTGTAGAACCCGAACGCAGCACCAACCCAGAAAACGAACGAATCACTGGCGAGCGCCAGTGTAAAGTACACTACTGTAACGGTGAGGCTGAGTATAATGAGCCCTGAAAACAAGAGCCCTCGACGGAAGTTAGCACGTATTTCGCTGAGGAACATCCGGGTGAGTTTTCGGTCGGATATCGAATCCATTTCCGTACGGTGGTGGACCGAGCGGGAGATGGTGATCACTGCCGCAAGGCACACGGGACCAATCGTCAGAACAGGAAACATGAACAGCGCGCCAAGTAAACTGACAACTGAGACGATGATGATCTGGTCGTACACCAGCCGCCCCCACGGCTTGATCGAGCCAAAAAAGTCGAGAGCAGTCACCGAGTCCTGAGAGGCCATCAGCAGAAGATTTTCGACAATAAGTCAAAGAGCCACCGAAATCCGATTAGATGTGGAAACCCCAGATATTCAGACACATAACTAATATATCAAGATCCTATTTTTGTATGGGATATTATATTTGCTAGTTGCCTCTATAGAAATTGGACCGCACTGAGGGGCAGTGGAAACGAGAGGAGGCCAGTAAATATTAACATGCGATTTAAAACTCGGCAGATATATTGTACTACTATTAATAAATCCACAAAAATGAGCAATAATACCTCGATTTTTAACTTTATTGCTATGGGTTGGTAGATTATAAGAATACGCTAGAATGTGGATCAGTTTGACAACCGATGGTAACAGACAGTATAGGGCCAGATGTGGGCGTAAATAACGGATTTGACGATTACAGTGTATTTCTCATTCTTGCTAGTAATTGGATATAGATCAGTTCTTACGCTTGTATAGTACGACACAGTTGAAAAATGTTCGGCACTAAAATCAGACTCCTTTACTGTATATTTAGATTATACGTCTTCAAGAGTGGAAATTCAGTGATTTTCATATATCAGGCCACACTCGGTGAGCCAACTTCGGTCCAATAGGAGAGTCACGAGGCCTGTCAATCGCGTTCCGCTGGAGGTCGCTGGACACGCTCTGCGATGGAATTCTCTAACGATATCTCCATCTGGAGCTCACGAAGTGTACTCTCAACGACAGCGAAGCCAATGTTTTCGTAGACCGAAATCGCGCGTTCTTTACCACTTGAGACCTCCAGCGAGAGCCTAGCGTGATTTTTATCAGCGGCGTAAGCGAGAAGTTGCTTCATTAGTTCCGTCCCGATGCCCAGATCACGGACGTCCTGGTGAACGAAGATCACTATTTCTGGACTGGCTGAGTCTTCCGGAGTAGCGGCGACGTGCCCGACGATACGGTCTCCAAGGTACGCTACCAATCCCCACCCTCGGTCCATCAAATTCAACAACCAGTTTTCGATCTGTGGTCGACCGGACGGTGGAAGACCCATCGTCCGACTGTACGAGTCAAGATCCTCGTACATATCGACGAGCGTTTCGAAATCTTCGGAACGGTACGGTCGAGCGATCAACGCTTCTTTCTCTTTATTGGTGAACCGGGGACAACGAGGGGGGCAATAGGGGGTACCCACACAATCAGAATTATCCCAGATAGTACATTTGAGAACCTTCGAGTGGCCACTCATGCTTAAATGATAGCGCCGGAAGCTGGTAGGTGCGACCCTGAACACAGCGGTGTTTTAAATACCTCGCGGAGATGTAGTTGCAGTTTTATATCCGAGGATAAAGGTGTGCAAGGATAACATCACAGTACTATTTCGAGGACTTGCAGGAAGGAGAGATCAGGGAACTTGGCGAATATACGATACCGAGAGACGACTCGATAGGAGAGTCGTGCAGACACGGACTATGTACGAAACGAAACCCGCGGATACGACCAGCAAGGAAACGAGGTGATCCGATGGGTTGCGATCAATATCGTCGGACGCTGTTAATAAAAACGTAATTGACATCTACCTGAGGTCGAGTTACCCACACATGGACGACAGTAGCGATATCACCGTCTATTTCGAGGATGTCGACCCCGGTACAACGACGGAGTGCGGTTCGACCACCGTAACGGAATCGGAAATTGTCGAATTCGCCGAGCGGTACGACCCACTCGAGATACATATGGACACCGACGTAGCGAAAGCGAGTCCGTTCGGCGGTCTCATCGCGAGCGGATATCACACGCTTTGTCTTTCCGTTCGTCTGCTTGTCGAAGCGGTTCGTCGTAATCGAGCGGTCGTCGGTGGATTGGGGATAGACAGCGTATCGTGGAACAATCCAGTCAAACCCGGGGACACACTGACAGTTACGAACGAAGTCGTCGATACCCGACCGTCGGATAACAATCCGGAATCTGGAGTTGTCCACGAACAGATAGTGGTGACGAACCAGACCGGTGATTCGGTACTCAGCTATGAGAATTTCGAGCTGGTGCGCCGCCGTAATTGACTCTCTGAGAGGTTCGATCGGGGCTCTAAATACGGGAAGTCTTTATTTGCGAAAGATGAAAACATAGAGTAGAGGGTATGTCCAGCGAATACGTCACCTCCGAGACCAACCTGCCTGAGAATTACGAGGACGGCGAGATACAACTGCAGATAAGTGACAAAGACACGAAAGAGATCTTCAGTACTCAAGCCAAAATAAGTAGAGATCCCGAGGATCTAGACGATCCGGAACCTCTCACGGTAGTTCGTGGCCCCCATGAAAACATAGAAGAACAGTGGTATATCGAGATCCTCAAAACGGATACCGAGCCTGGAGGTGTTGACACAGCGGTACTGAAATCGGTGCTCGAGGATCGCGAGGATGATTCGAATATTATCAACACGCGCTCGGAGGATCTGAAGACACTCCTGGAGTACCTAACCAGATCCGGCAGATTCGACTCGGTCTCGGAGGCAAGCCGATCCATCATGCTCGAATACATTACGGAGAATTACCCCGATTTAGTTGAGGAGTACGCCGACCTCAAAGTACAGGCAGAGCGTGACGGGTTGATTATGCAACTACGAGACGAAGAATGACGGTCGAGACCCTGCGCCAGTACTTGCAGACCCTCGAAGCAAGGGATGACCTCGATCGGATCTCGGAGGAAATCACCTGGAATCTGGAAGCAAGCGCCCTCACGATGCTATCGAACCACCATGACAGTGCGGTTCCACTTTTCGAGAACGTTGATGGGGCCCAACTGGTCGGCGACCCGTATCGGGGGTCACAGCGTCGACCGTGGGATCGAATCGCGGCGGGTCTCGGTCTACCACCGAATCTGTCCTGCGACGAGTTCTACGGAGAGATCATCGAACGCCTGAAGAACCCGTACGAACCGGAAATACTCGATTCCGACGACGCATTATGCAAAGAAGTAGTGCGGACGGAGGAAGCGGACTTACTGGACTTTCCCTGGCCGTACATCCATGCGGGCGATGGGGGGCGGTATTCTAACTTACACACGCTAATAACGTCGGATCCGGATTCGGAGTGGGTAGACTGGTCGTACCACCGATCGATGATCCACGATAGCAAGACAGCAAGCGTTCTCTTGCTCGCTGGCGAACAGACTCCAAACCTGTACTACTACAAGTACGAACGGCGTGAGGAACCAATGCCGGTAGCGATCGCCGTCGGGGCAGAGCCCGCAGTACAGTATACATCGGTTATGTGGATCCCAACCGGCCGGAGCGAAGTCGAGTACGCCGGTGGGCTAAAGGGTGAGCCAATCGAGTTGGTCCCCTGTGAGACGAACGATCTCATGGTACCCGCATCGGCCGAACTGGTCATAGAGGGGGAAATCCTCCCGAACGCACGGCGAGATGAGGGGCCATTTGGGGATTACTTCGGCTACATGCACGGGCCACGCAGATCGATGCCGGCGTTACGCGTCGATGCCATTACACACCAGAGAAACCCGATTATTCCGTTCTGTGTGGAGGGTAGCGGCGTCGGTTACACCGAAAACTCGACCAGTTCAATGGAGGTCGGGTGTGTGGGTCCGGACGCGACGCTCGGTCTCCGTACGGCGGGGTTCGATGTGAAGTGCTGTGCGCCCTGGAAGTCTTCTCCACGAACCGTGTACGTAGTGTCGATGGAAACGACCGACCCCGGGAGTCTACACGAACTGGCGAACTTCATTTTTACCACCTGGGGGATGCTCCACGTTGACTTCTTCGTGTTCGTCGATGCCGACGTCAATCCGCTGAATCAGCGGGACGTCCTGGAGGCACTGTCCTTGCACGCTGACCCGGACGAGGATTTTCACCAGTTCGGACGGGAGACGATGCCGAAGGTCCCGCTCAACATATACCAGACACCAAGCGAAAAAGGCGATGTGCAGACGGGCACGTCCAAAGCGAAGACAGCAAAGGCGTATATCGATGCGACAAGGGGGCGAAAAGAGCAGGCAGACGGAGTCACGGACCAGATCGAACGCCGACACGCTGCTCAGGAAACCCTCAAACGAGCGGGAGTCGATCCCGAGCAGCTCCCGTTCGTATATCCCGGAGGTGACGATCAAGGATGACGTTCAGAACCCACCTCAACGAACTGGAGTCCCAGGAGGACCTGGTACGCGTTACGGACCTAACACACTGGGATGGAGCCGTCGCGTCAGTCGCCACCGAGGCGGTCAAAAACAGTTGCCCGGCCGTTCTGTTCGAGGAAACACCCGGAAAGCTACGGTTCGCGAGCGGTGCGTATGCCGGACCGGACCAGCTCGTCGAGCACGACCAGTCGTCCTGGAGACGGGTCAGTACTGCACTCGGACTCGGATCGGACTGTCGGTACATCGAACTTCTCGGTCATCTTGCCGAGTCCGAACCGAAGCCGATAGATAGAAGCGACCTCGGGGAGCCGACGGGACACAGAACGGACACGGACCTGTACTCGCTGGGACTTCCGGCGATCGAACGGGGAGAACGCCCACTGGTCACTCTCGGACTGATCGCCGCCGAACACAACGGGATATCCACATGGGCTCCGGTACGAGGACGAGTACAACACACCGCAGGAATGCGGCTATCTGTTCCGAAAGCGTTCGCTGATTGGTACGCTGACGGTGCCGAAGCGAAGGTTATGCTGGGAGTCTCGGGGAGTGCACTGATAGCTGCCGCAAAGGGCTGGACTGGTGAGCGAGCGATGCCGGAGGTCCCCGAACTGGCGGCAGGCCTCTCGGACATCTCGTTGGCAGAGGCCAATTCGGTGGTCGTCCCGGAGGCCGTCGAGGCACGGTTCACGGGCGAGATTCAATATGTAGACGGCGACGTGGGGGGTAGCCAGGCTGGCTGGGAACGAACCTGTGACGTGACAGCTATCGAAATCGAGATCGAGCATAGCGCACTCCGGGACGACCCGGTCGTACCGTTTACCCCGCTCGGGAGCCCGCTAACCGACGACGTACTACTGACGAGCCTCGTCGAATCAGCGGAGCTATATCGCAGAGTGAACAGCTATTGGGGTGTCTCGCCGGTTAACTGGATACGGCTACCGTTCGAGGCGCGTCTGGGGCTCTGCATCGTTTCGAGCGAGATCCTCTACGCTGGCTTCGAGTGGCAACTGGCGAACACCCTGTTTTCGTTCTCCCGACTGTTCGATAAGGTACTCGTGTTAGACGAACAGGCCGATCCGACGAATCTGGCACGCGCACTTGACGATATGTGGGTGAAAGCACACCCGGCCAACGACTGGACATTCAGCGAACCGAACGCACCCAGTGCATCTGCACCCCGATATCGACGTGATGGAGAGACTGGATCTCGCCTCTATATTAACGCAACGTGGGATCCACGGTGGGACGAAGAGTACATAGCACCGCGCGTCACCTTCGAGTCCTCGTATCCGGAGAACATCCGAGAGACAGCCAGAGAGCGCTGGGAGCAACTAACCCGTGCTGGAGGAAACGATGAGTGATTTCGTCAGGATCCCGGTCGGGAAGGGTACTCCGGAAGGAGTCAACAGCGCGTACGTCCTGCCGGACTCCGGTGTCGTCATCGATCCCGGACCGCCGACCGATAGCTCCTGGAGTGCGCTTTGTGATGGCATCGACGAGACGGAGATGTCGGTGCAGGAAATCGATCACGTACTGGTGACACACTGGCACGCGGATCACGCTGGACTCGCCTGTCGATTGGCCGACCGGGCGAACGCGTCGGTACACCTCCACGAGGGCGACGCGCACCTGGTCGGTAATTACACTGAAGCGCGCCAGAAGCGATTACGACGCGATGCCGACATTCTCGGCCGCTGGGGCGTCCCCGAACCGGTCTGCGAGTCCTTGCTCGATCGGGATTCCCCGTCGCCACTACCCGATACGTATCCCGTGCAAACACACGAGGAAGGAGACCGGATCGCCGGGATCGAACTCATCCACACGCCGGGTCACACGAAGGGCCACGCTTCGTTTGCGACGGCAGAGACTCTTTTTTTGGGCGACGTGCTTCTTCCGACGTACACGCCGAACGTCGGGGGAAGTGACACGCGTCTCGAAGATCCGCTGGCCGCATATCTCTCGTCGCTGGAGCGGGTCGAGACCGTCGCGGCGGGCCGAACTGGTGAGCCGGGCCATGGAACGACCATGGTTGTGGACGAGGCTATCAAAACGGTCCGAGAACACCACCACGAGCGAGCAGAAGACGCGTTCGAAGTCGTCGCGACGATGAACGAGCCGACGGCGTGGACAGTTGCTGGCGAACTCTTCGGAGAGATGAACGGCATTCACGCGAAGTTCGGGGCGGGCGAAGCGGCAGCACATTTAGACCGTCTTGAGGCCCTCGAAGTCGTCGAACGGGTCGGAGCGGATCCAGTCCGATATAGTACAGTAGTCGACGACTACCCACCCAACGTGAACTTGACACCGTAGCGTGGAATCCCTTCCTGCACGTAGATCCGTCGTATCGTCGCCTGGACCTCGTCACCGACAGACGCGTCGTCGAGGGGGGCATCCGTGAGTTGACCGGGAAGCTGGATCGCGTCCCGCCCGTTGCCCAGTTCGACGATTGCGACACCGTACGCTCCGTCACGCTGTTGCTGTTCTGCGAACTCCGGTGGTGCACCGCCCTGACCGATCGTCGTTAGTGCCAGGATCGTCCCATGCTGAGACGCCTCAAACCGCTCGAAATCGACCCGAGCGTTACAGGACTGGCAAGCGCCGTCTGGTGGGAACGATACGGCCTCACACTCAGGGCAGCGGCCGGCGACGAGTCGGTAGCGCTGATCGAGCGAGCGCCGCCAGTTCGGGAGGCTAACGTTCGCCCCACCGCCCGCGACCTCGCCAGAGACGACGTAACCGCGTTCGCGGAGGTAGTCGGTGTAGGAGAGTTCTGTCCCACTCTCCAGATCGTCGATGCCAGCTACGGTGAGTCCGCCCTCGCAGACGAACGCCGTGGCGGTACCGCCACCAAAGAACGCAGCAAGGGACCGTCCGCCGTCGCCCCCTGCGAGCGCGGAGAGGAAGCCGATTGGGACAGTAGCCGCGCCAGCGTCGCCGATCCGATCGACGACAATCCCGGCGTGGACCGCCTCATTGTCGATTGGAAGGTCACCGACGATACGGTACGGCAGCTTTCCGTTAGGCTGATAGACTGCCGCGCGGTCGACGGAGTCGACGCCGTCGAGATCCGCAATAGCACCAGTGATGGCGTCCCGGACGACGTCTCGCTCGAACGTCGTGATCCCCAGCGATTCGACTGCCCTTTCGCCGCGCGGGCGGAACCGAACCCCCGGTGCCTCGTCGGCGTGCCAGCCGATGTCCTGAATCGCGACGGCCGGATCGTCGTCCACCACGAAGGCGGCGGCACCCGCGCCAAAAGCGTGGTCCTCGTCGGCCGGCTCACCCTCGGGACAGTCTGCAACGGTGACCAGAGCGGGGCCCTCGGCGTCGAGTGCGGTAGCGAGTACATCCGCCCCCGCTGCAGTATGTTGGGTGCTCGCGGCAGTGCGGACATCGGTCGACAGACCCAGGGTTCGGACAAGTCGACTGGTGACGTCACTTTCCTCCAGTGGCGGCGTCGTCGTCGCCACAGCCAGAAGGGAGATCGAATCCCGATCGACATCCGCGGCACCGAGTGCACGCTCGCTCGCCGCCGTTGCCATCGTCAACGTGTCTTCGTCAGCATTCGGGACCGCTTTGCTGTCGATACCGGTCGCATGGACGGTACCCCATGCCGCTTCGAGTTCGTCGGACGAGAGGCGGTATCGGGGTAGGTAGACCCCTGCCGCAGTGATTCCCCTCATGAATTCACCCCCTCACGCTCGAAAACGTGAACTGCCACGCCGCCGCCGCTGCCGCCGACGTTGTGAGTGAGTCCGTACTTCGGCTCGTCGACCTGTACGTGTGCGTCGCCGCGGAGCTGGTCGAAGGCTTCGACGATCTGTCCTGTTCCGGTAGCGCCGATCGGATGCCCTTTCGATTTGAGGCCGCCGCTCGTGTTCGTCGGGAGATCACCATCAGGGTCGACAACGCCGTCTCGCAGAAGCCGTCCGGCCTCACCGCGTTCGCAGAACCCGAGATCCTCGTATGCGACCAGTTCGGCGATGGCAAAGCAGTCATGGACCTCCGCGAAGTCGAGATCCTCCGGCCCGATTCCGGCCTCCTCGTAGGCGGCCTCCCCCGCACGGACCGACGCCGGAATGCTCGTCAAAGTCTCTCGCTGGAACAACCCAACGCGGCCGCTGGACGCACCCGCACCGGCCACCCGAACGAGTGGATCGCCCGTTTCCTGTGCGACCTCCTCACTGGCAACGAGGACTGCACTCGCGCCGTCGGTGGTCGGACAGCAGTGAAAGAGGTTGAGCGGATCTGCCACCGTTGGTGCATTGACGGCATCTTCCAGAGAACACTCGAAGCCGAGATGAGCCTTGGGGTTTTTCGCCCCGTTAGCATGGTTCTTGACCGCGACCCGGGCGAGATCCTCTATCTCGGCGTCGTACTCCTGCAGGTAGGCACTGGCCATCTGCGCGTACACGCCAGCGAACGTCGTCCCGCTCATGCGTTCCCACTCCATCTCGCCGCTGACGCCGAGCCACCAGCGGGTGTTGTCAGAACTCGTGTCGGTCATCACCTCGAAGCCGCCAGCGAGCGCGACGTCGACCATCCCCGACCGAACCGCGGCGACGGCCTGTCGAAAGGCGAAACTGCTTGCCGCACAGGCGTTTTCAACTCGTGTCGTCGGGATCCCGTGCAAGCCAACGTACTCCGTGGCCGCAGGGCCACTCAGACCGATCTGTCGCCCGCCGACGCCGAGCGTTCCGAGAAATGCTTCGTCGATGTCGTCGGGCGAGATGCCGCCATCGACGCTCTCGCAGGCTCGCTCGTAGGCTGAATCGAACAGCGACTGATACGTCTCCTCGGGAAACGAGCCGAACGACGACTGTCCGGCACCAATAACGTAGGCGTCTCTCATGTACCTGAGATTGCTACGGACACCTAAAAAACTACAGGTGTTCGTATCAAGAGTATTTTATATCTCCGCTAGACTCCGTAGCGAACTGTGAATACAGGCTACGTACCGACAAAGACGGCTCTGAGGAGCGTGAGGCCGCCAAGACACCGGGCTATTTCCCTTGCTTCCACCACACCCCTGGCGCGTCACAGGCGACGCGCCTGATCACTACCAACCCACCGCAGCGGTTGCGGTGGCGCGCGCTGGCGAGCCTTCATGACGAGACAGCGTCCGCGAGGTCTTCGCGAGGGTACCGATCGAAGGCTCGGAGGACTCGTCTTCCGGTGGGCGAGAACCGCAGCGAAGCGAGAATCGCAGTCGGTTGGGGAGGACGAGGCGCTGTGGGGTGGATGAAAGGGGCCGCCAAGCGGGCCGGGGGCTTTTGGGGTAGCGACCGTCAATGCAGCCAGTCGACTCGTTCCAGAACCCCTGCATGAACGAGATGTAACGTTGTGAATAATGTTACAATGTTACATTGTATACGCATAGGTGCTCGCCGATGGTGGCAGACAGAGGAACTGAACCACCTGTATCACATGAGCTCAGATGTATCACTGGAGGGCAAAGTCGCACGGGATCACCCGGCCGGATCGGTAGGTCACAGTCCCGGGTTGCCAGGGTCCGAAGTCTTTTTATGCCACATCATCAATCGGGAGACGCATGAGCTACTCAGGGCCTACAGACCTGTATATAGACGGCGAGTGGATCGCCTCCGAGAGCGGAGAGACCTTCGAGACCGTCGATCCGGCGTCCGAAGACGTCTACGCAACGGTCGTACAGGCCTCTCCGGACGATGTCGACGCTGCCGTAGCGGCTGCCGACCGCGCTGCCGGCCGCGATTCGGAGTGGCGGTCGATGGATCCGCGCGAGCGGGGAAAGCGACTGAACGCGATGGCCGACGCGATCGAAGACCGAAAGGAAGAGATCGTCCTCGTCGAGTCCCACGACAACGGGAAGACGCCGTTCGAAGCCGGTCTCGACGTCGACATGGTGATCGACACCTTCCGATACTACGCTGGCTGGACCGACAAAGTGCAGGGGGACGAAGTCCCCGTTCCGGGGAACCGGTTCAACTACACGGTGCGCGAGCCGCTCGGCGTCACCGCACACGTGATCCCGTGGAACTACCCCTTCCAGCTCGCCGGGCGAAGCCTCGCTCCGGCGCTGGCCTGTGGCAATACTGCGGTCCTCAAGCCATCGAGCACCACCCCGTTGTCCGCGATGTACTACGCCCTCGCTGCCGAAGAGGCCGGAATTCCTGACGGCGTCGTCAACGTCGTCCCGGGCCGCGGCAGTACTGCAGGCAACGCGCTCGTGGAGCACCCGGGTGTCGAACACATCGCATTCACCGGCTCGACCGGTGTCGGCAAGGGCGTCATGGAACGCGCCGCACAGAACGTCACGGGCGTCACGCTCGAACTCGGCGGGAAGGGGCCGAACATCGTCTTCCCGGACGCTGATCTCGACGCCGCCGCTGGCGGAGTCCACTACGGCATCTTCATGAACGCCGGGCAGATGTGCTGGGCCGGGTCCAGACTGCTGGTCCACGAGGAGATCCACGACGAGTTCGTCGACCGTCTGGTCGAGCGCGCGGAGGCGACGACGCTCGGGAGCGGGATCGACGACGATGGACGAATGGGTCCGGTTGTCGACGAGTCCCAGCAAGCGGAGGTCCTCGAATACGTCGAGACCGGAAAAGAGGAGGGTGCGACCGTCGCAACGGGCGGCGGCGTCCCCGAGAGTAGAGACGAGGGGTACTTCGTCGAGCCGACCATCTTCACCGACGTCACGAACGACATGACGATCGCGCGCGAGGAGATCTTCGGGCCAGTGCTCTCGGTCATCGAGTTCGCTGACCGTGAGGAGGCCATCGAGATCGCGAACGACTCGCCGTACGGCCTCATGTCCGGAATCTGGACGACGGATCTCGAAACGGCGCACACGACCGCCGAGTACCTCGACTACGGGATGGTCAGCATCAACGAGTACCCGGTCACCCAGCCCCAGACGCCCTTTGGCGGGTTCAAAGAGAGCGGTAGCGGCCGCGAACAGGGAACCGAGGCGCTCCACGAGTACACCCAGACGAAAAACGTCAACGTCAATCTGGACTGAGCGGATCGTCGTCGAGTAGAGGCGTTCCTTTTTATTCCCGCTCGGCGCGTCCCCGGGAGACTTATGTGGCCGTACTGTGCGTATTGCAGTGTATGAGTCTCATAGAGAGCGCGCTCACCGACGAGCACCGCGAGTTCCGGAATCGGGCCGAGCAGTTCGCCACCGAAATCGTCGAGCCACGGGCACAGGAGATCGAGGACGCCGACGAGTTCCCGCGGGACGTCATGGAGGAAGCCGGCGACCGCGGACTGCTTGGGATCTTGCTCCCGGAAGAACACGGCGGAGAGGGGTCGGATTTCCTCTCGTACTGCATCGCTGTCGAACGGATTGCACAGGCGAGCGGCGCGGTCGCAGAGAGCATTCAGGGCCACACGTTCGCGGCACTGCCGATCGCGAACTTCGGAACCGAGCGCCAGCGAGAGGAGTATCTCGAACCGATGGCCCGCGGCGAGACTATCGGCGCGATGTTGCTGACCGAACCGGGTGCCGGTAGCTCCCCGACCGAACTGGCGACGGTTGCAGAAAGGACGGACGACGGCTACGAACTCTCCGGCCAGAAATCGTTCGGTACGAACGCCGGTGTCGCGGATATCCATCTCGTCGTCGCGCGGAAACGCCCCGCTCCGGAGGACAGCCACGGAGTAAGCGTGTTCCTGGTTCCGGGCGTCGATGACACAGACGGGTTCTCGTTCGACCGCAAGCAGTTCATGGGGATGCGCGGGCACGTCACCGGAGATTCGGCGTTCGACAACGTCCACGTCCCCGAGTCGGCACTCCTTGGGGAGATCGGACAGGGGTTCCGGATCGCGATGGGGACAATCGACATGGCCCGGACCGGCCTCGGGGCGATCGGAACGGGGATCGCTACGGCCGCGTTCAAGGACGCTATCGAGTACGCGGGGGACCGCGAGCAGGGCGGAAAACCCGTCGGCGAGTATCAGGCCGTACAGGTGCTGGTCGCGGATATGGACGCGGAACTCGACAGCGCACGTCACCTCGTCTATCAGTCCGCATCGTCGATCGCAGGCGGGGACCCACAGACGCGCCAGTCGAGTAAAGCGAAGTACGTCGCAAGCGAGACCGCCGAGTTCGTCACGCGCAACGCGATGCAGGTCCACGGCGGGAAAGGGTACATGAAGGATCTCCCGCTGGAGCGGTACTATCGGGACGCAAAAATACTGAGCATCATCGGCGGGACGAACGAAATTCAGAAGACGACCGTCGCCAGCGAAGCGCTCGAATTATAGAAATCCGAGAGATCCGGGGTTACTCTTCTTGGGGATCCTTGTCGCCGAGTTCGACGCCGATAAAGTCGGGTTCGCGATCGTTCAGGAAGGCGTCGGTTCCTTCTCTGGCAACGTCGGAGCCGAGAAGGTTGTTCTGCAGCTCACGCTCATGTGCCAGCGCGTCGCTGAGGGGCATCTCGAGACCCTCGTTGACTGCCAGCTTGTTGTTGCCGACTGCAAGGTTGGGTTTCTGGACGATCATCTCTGCGAACTCGAAGGCTTTGTCCTCGACCTCGTCCGGTGGGTGGAGTTCGTCGACGACGTCTCGGTCCAGCGCCTCCTGGGGCGTGATCGTCTCGCCGGTGATCAGCATTTTGAGCGCATCGGAACGGTTGATATATCGCGGGAGGAGCTGTGTCCCCGCCTCGCCTGCAATGAGACCGAGGTTGATCTCCGGCATCCCGAGGTTGTAGTCGTCGTCATCACCGACAAAGCGGAAGTCACACGCGAGCGCGAGCTCAAGGCCACCACCCATGCAGTGACCGTTCACCATCGCAATGAAGATGGTGTCGGTGGTCCGCATTTTCATGATGATCTCCTTGCTCGTCTGGCTCGCGTAGCCGATCTGGTGAGCCGGTTTGTCCTGCAGTGCCTGAATGTCAAAGCCCGTGGAGAAGAACCGGTCGTTCTCGCTCCCGAACAGTGCACAGCGCACATCGTCGTCGAATCGAACGGCCTCGACGGCGCGCTGTAGTTCGAGGAGCACGTCGATATTGTGTGCGTTTGCCGGCGGCCGGTCGAGTCGGAGAACACCCACGTGGTTCTCCGTCTTGGTCGTGAAATACTCTAGGTCCAACTCGTCGAACGGTTTGAGTGGCATACAAACAATCCATTGACACCCAACTATAAGTAACTTTCCTGAACCACTGAGATCGACCGACTGAGGACAGTTTACGGCGCTGCTGCTGGCCGGGCATTGAGGCAGTTCCCCACCGGGAGGCTATCTCCCGGTATCCGGGTTCTCGCCGTCGTACTTGATCCGTTCAAACATCGTGTTACAGCCGTTACAGTAGTACTGCGTTTTCGAGATTTCGCTCCCGAACGCGGATTCCTGCTCGGTGTCGTCCGAGTCACAGAACGGGCAAACTACCTCTGTCGTGTGATCAGTCATGCTCGTCAGTTGATCGCGAACTCCGCGCTCTCGGTGCCGCGGAGCTGTCGGAGGTCGGACTCGCTGATCGATCCCTCACCGACACGTCGCCGCGTCTCATCCCAGTTGTCAGGATCCGGCGCATCCCAGTCGACGCCCTCCAGAGAGACGTCCGTTTCTGCAAAGAGATCACGGTAGTGATCGGCGAAGGCGGTCCGGATCTCGGAGACCGGCCGATCGGTGAATCCGGTCCCGAAGACTGGATCGTACTCTTCGTCGTGAGTCACGGGGCCGATGAGGGCGAGTGCTTGCGGAATCGTCTTCTCAAGCGTCGCCTGAATCACATCGGGCTTCTCGTCAGCGAGTGTTTCGAGGCGGGCGTCGTGATACTCGAGGTGGAAGTACTCGTCCTCACCCATCTTGGTGAACATCCCTTCGAGGTCGTCACGGTCAATCGCGTCGATCATGTACCACGCCGCACGGTCGGCCGGTGCGATTGTCGCGACGTACTCGGCCCAGTCGCCGTCGATGGTGTCCAGGCACGCGGCGTTGCTGAACTCGTCGGCATCGCGATCGCCACCCAGCCAGTCTGGATCACGGCCCTGTTCTTCCAGTTTGCGGATGAGTTGCCGAACGTGTCCGATCTCCTCCTGTGAAGCGCTTGCACCGCCGATATCGTCTTCCAGTGATGGTCCTGCGAGACTCCACTGGGCGTATCGATGGCCCAGCAGAAGCTTCGTATCCGAAATAGCCTGAACGTAGTCGACTGCCTGTGCAGGCCAGTTACTCACGGGTTCTCACCCCCGGTGCTGGGTGCTGACCCGTGACCTCCAGAAGGTTGTCCTTGCTGACGACTGCGAGGTAATCCCAGTCTTCTTCGTCGAACGTGTTATGTGCGTACATCTTCGCCAATCGGTCGTTCTGTGCCGTCACGTTACCAATGTGGATCGTATTGTCACCTTGGTTGATCCGTGCGAACACTTCGTATTTCATGAATTCTTCCCTCGTACTACAGGCTGATTCCCGCTTCGCGCATCTTCTGTCTGACCCCCGCTGTGAGCATGTCCTTCGACCAGACCGGGTCCCAGACGACGTCCACGTCCACGTCGTCGACTCCGTCCATGATCCGCAGACAGCTTTGGATATCGTTCTGAATCATATCGTAGGCTGGACAGCCCATACACGGATAGGTCATCTCGACGGAGACGTGGCCGTCGTCGGCCTCGACATCGTAGATCATCGCCATTTCGACGAGACTCACAGGAATATGGGGATCCGGGATCTCGTCGATAGCGTCCCAGAGCCGTTCCTCGAAAGCCGTCGCATCGGCCCGCCGCCGCTCGACATACTCGCTTTCGAGCTCCGGTCCCGTCGATCCGCTCGTGTCCGTTTTCACAGTTCCCATTGTTACACACCTACGTCGACTTTGCCCGACTGGAGCAGATCGACGTACTTTTCGTTGGCAGGGCCGCGCGAGCGCCAGCGATCCATCACGTCCGACCACGAGATCGGCTCGTCGAATAGCCACTCCTTGTTTTCCTCGTCGAACGCGACCGGCAGATCGTAGTCGAGGACGTACTGCTCTGCCTCGTCATCGTAGGAGGCCGGAACGTCCAGATCGAGCTCCTCCATGAGCGGCATGGCGCGATTGATCCAGTCCTGTCGAAGTTCGTCGTTGGTCTTGCCCTTGATTCGGTATTCGAGCTGATCGTCGTGTTTCTTTTTGTCATCCGGGAGGCCGAACCATTCGACCGCTATCGGGAACATCCAGTCGATAGCTTCCTGGAGCTTTTGTTTGGTGTTGTCGTTTTTGTTGGCCAATCGACGCATCCAGGTCTCACCGTGTCGCAGGTGGAACTGTTCTTCCTTGTTAACTTTCGTCAGGGCACGCTTCCACGGGGCGTAGGACGTGTTCTCGTGGATGTCGCTGAGCAGAACGATACCCGCGCGGTCGAACATCCCGTGCGCACTGACAAGCTCGGCGAAGTTGTCGATATGCTGGTCAAACCCGTACGTGTTCCGAAACTCGTGGGGGTCACGGTCGTAGATGAGCTCCTGTCGGTCTTCGCCGAGATCCTCGAGCATACGGTACGCAATATGCCCGTGTCCGAGTTCGTCCTGGAGAACGCTGATACACGACGCACGGGCGTCCGCGGACGGTGCGTTGAGCGTCTGTTCGTAGTACGCCGGCGCACTCATCAGCTCGGTATCGGCGGAGACCATCAGGATCTGCTTGAGGGCTTTCTTGTATCCCTCCGTCATTTCTTCTGTCGACTCGATCATCTTCCCGTTTTGCACCTGTTCTTTTAGCTGTTTCTCGGTAGGCATGGCTTTGATCGTCCATCAATCTCTAACGGGCGAAGCATTATAATTGTTTTCTGTATACGTTTGGCGTATCTACGGGCCGATCCCCGCCGAATTTATTATATCAGAGGAGAGATGGGAAGTATGGCCGACCTCGATGCTCCAAACGACGTGATCGACGTTCACGTCCATATGAATCCGTTCTGGCGAATGAACGATGATGCGCTGGCGACATTAGAGGAACACTCTGCACAGTTCGACCGAAAGATAGCGCTCGCACGACGACCCGAGAAGTTTGTCGAGTATCTCGATAGCCAACGTGTGAGCACGGCAGCGATAATCAATTACGTGAGCCCGATACTCGGATACACCCACGACACGAACGAATGGGCCGCCGAGTACAGGGCGGAGGCACCGGGGCGGGTCCTCGCATTCGGCGGATTCGATCCGCGAATCGCTGACGATCCCTACGAGGAGGTCGACCGAGCGGTCGACGAACTGGCACTCGACGGCATCAAACTCCATCCGCCCCATCAGGGGCTCAACGTCAACGATTATCGAACGGACCCCGATACGCGTGGGATCGAAGCCCTCGAATACCTGTACGAACGCTGTGTGGACCAGGATATCCCGATCATGGTCCATACTGGAACGAGTATTTTCTCCGGTGCGCGATCCCGATACGCCGATCCGATGCCGATCGACGACGTCGCTGTCGATTTCCCCGATCTGAAGATCATTATGGCTCACGGCGGACGACCGATGTACACCGAGGAAGCCTGGTTCCTCCTGCGCCGCCACGACAACGTCTATCTCGATATCTCGTCGTTCCCGCCGTCGAACCTGCCGGAGTACTTTCCGGAGATCGAACGCATCGACGACCGTGTTCTGTTCGGTAGCGACTGGCCTGGGCCGATGGTGCCGGATATCGGCCAGAACATAACAGCTGTCAGGGAGCTTGCGCTCCCGGAGTCGACGATCGATCGCATACTCTGGACGAACGCCGCGGAACTGTTCGACCTGTAATTGGGGATGCACGCACGGCATCGGGGCCGGAGTGAGCAACACGACCTTTTTTGGTAATCCACCGCACAGAGTAGTACATGGCGTACGACATACGACACGCAACAACCGACGACGGCGAGGCACTACTCGATCTCTGGCACGGGTTTACGGAGCATCTCTCGGAGTACGACGACCGGTACCAGCACAACGAGAGCGCCGACGAGCGCTGGTTACAGTACTTCGAGAACCAGCTTCTGGACTCAAAGTACGGGACTGTCGTTGTCGCGGAACACGAGGAGTCCGACGAACTGGTCGGGGTACTCGAAGCGCGCGTCATGGGGAACCACCCAATCTTCCGTCTGCAGAATCACGGCTACATCAACGGCCACTTCGTCGCGGCGGACCATCGTGGGGAAGGGGTCGGCAAAGCGATGCTCGAGACGGCACACGACTGGTTCACCGATTCGCCGAAAGACATCGATTTTTACCGTGTCGACGTGATTCACGGCGATACCGACAGTGAGGGCTTCTACGAGAGTGAAGGCTTCGAACCGGTCGAACACGTCTACGAACGAGATACGGATCAGTGATCTATGGTCGAAAGTTACACCGTCGAGTTCGTCGATGAGGGGGTCACACTCGAAGTACCAGCGAACAAGCCGATCCTCGAGGCCGCTGAGGAAGCGGGACTCGACCTGCCATACCAGTGTCGGATGGGCGTCTGTGGCGTTTGCTCCGGGATGTGTCTCGACGAAGACGCGGACGTCGAACAGACCGAGGGCATGTTTCTTGCAGGAAGTGAAAAGGACGAGGGCTACGTTCTGACGTGCATCGCCAAGCCGAGGTCCGACCTCCGTCTCAAGACCGGAGAGGGCCCGTAATCGGTCCTACCAGTCCGCACACGTTTCTGATCTGATCAAGCATCGGCCCAGAGCATTCCGAAACAAATCCTGTATACGTATACTGTATACAGAAAACGATACGGCCACCGGGCAAAGAATTACAGCCGTACTTTCGTAAAAGGAACAGCCAAAATACTGAGAATCGGTGTCATATAACAAGAAAGAACATCGTCCGTGCCGGCCGAAAAGAAACAGACTACATCCGCGGAATGGTTGTTGATGTACATTCATGATATATAGACCCGAGAGGAGCATTCTTTGGCGTATACAGCACCCGTATACAGACCCACCATACTGAGGGTTGCTGTATAAACACTAGCGAAGCTACCCGCAAACGAGCAACAACTGATCGGAGCATGAACGATCGAAAAAACCAGACTCTCCCTCAAACGAACGTTCCGAGGTGAAACGGGAGCTACTGCTCTTGCTCTCTGAGCTCCGTCCGGCGGATCTTCCCCGTCTCGGTTCGCGGTAGCGACTCCACGAACTCGACCGCTCGGGGGTACTTGTACGGTGCGAGCGTGTCCTTCACGTGGTTTTGTATCTCCTCGACGAGATCGTTACTCGGCGATGCATCCTCCGTGAGAACGACAAAGGCCTTGACGATCTCCCCACGTTCCTCGTGCGGGCTACCGACCACTGCCACTTCCGAGACTGCCTCGTGTTCCTGCACGACGGCTTCGACTTCCGGGCCGGGAATGTTGTATCCACTGGAGATGATCAGATCGTCGCTCCGGGATTTGTACTCGAAGCGGCCGTCCTCGCGCTGAACGAAAATGTCTCCGGGAATCGACCAGCCGTCCCTGTTGACTTCGGCCTGCTTTTTGGGACGGTTCCAGTACGCGATACCCGTTGGGCCGCGAACAGCAAGCAGTCCTGCCTCCCCGCGATCGAGTTCCTCACCGGTATCCGGATCGATAATCTTGCACTCGTACCCAGGAACCGGATACCCCGTTGCGCTCGGATCGATCTCATCGTCGTGACGATGGCTAACAAAGATATGAAGCATCTCGGTCGTTCCGATTCCGTCGAGAAGCTCGACGCCATACTCTGATTTGAACTTCTCGAAGGTGGTCGGCGTGAGTGGCTCACCTGCACTGAGTCCGAGACGGAGCGACGACACGTCGTATTCCTCGGGACCATCCGGGTGCTGGGACATGATCTGGTTGTATCCCGTCGGGATCGAACAGAGGACCGATATCCCGTGGTTCTCGATCGCCTCCAGCAGGTCACCAGGACTGGCATCCTCGACGAGGCTCGTACTGGCCCCAAATCGGAACGGGAACGTAACAAGATCGCCGTATCCGTAGGCGAACGGTAACGGTGGGTTCCCCCCAAAGACATCCTCTTCTGTTGGTTCGAGACAGTATCGTGCGTATGAGTCGGCGCTGGCGAGCACGTTTCGATGGGTGTGGACCGCACCTTTTGGCCGACCGGTCGTCCCGCTCGTGTACAGCATCAACGCGAGGTCGCTCCGTTCGGTGTTGTAGGCATCGAGCTCCGGGCTCGCTTCCTCGAGGAGTTCGTCGTAGCTATGGTGGTCGTGGTTGCGGTCGTTACGCTCGGCCACGATGATGTCCTCGACGGTTTCCAGCTCCGGGAGGGCGTTTTCGACTTCCTCGAGCAGGTCATCGTACACGACGACAGTTTTCGCCCCGGCGTTGTTAATGATGTATTCAAGCTCCTTCGCACGGAGGAGCTTCATCGACGGGAGCGCGACACCGCCGACCTTCTGGACCGCAAGACAGGAGACGATGCTCTCCGGTCTATTCGGGAACCGGACGACGACACGGTCACCGGATTCGATGCCGAGTTCTTTGAGCGCGTTCCCCATTCGATTGATTCGCTCCTGAAGTTCGGCGTACGTGATCTCCTGCTCCTCGAAGTAGATGGCGACGTTGTCGCCCCGACCCTCCCGGACGTGCCGGTCGACCAGTTCTTCGGCCGCGTTGATCTCTCGTGGATAGTGAGCTTCCGGAATCGCGTGGACGTAGTCCGGTGCATTCGGTACTTCCGGTAGATAATCGAGTGGAACAGTGTCCTGCATGTACGAGTACTTCATGATAGTTATAAAAGAAATAGCTAACGGTTCCTCTAGCGAAATCCGGCTAGAAATTTGTGGTGCGTGATCGTCCCCGAAGACACGTCACTGCCGGTCTACTCACGTGGTCAGCTCGAACGTGTCGTCGTACAGCCGCTTGATATCGTCGACGACGTCCAGCTCATCGTTCAGGAGGTACGCAGGGGAATCGTCGATGTCGCCGGTCTGGACGACGATGCCGACCGATCGAAGCTCGTCGACGTGCGCGTCGACCGTCTCGATCTCGAGCCCGGAGATGCGGGCCAGTTCGTTCCGGCTGAACGGTGTTTCCGGATCGGACGATTCGGTGAGCATCGCACTGACGAGCAACGTCTTCGGATGCGTACCGAACACGTCCGTCAGCGGAACTGTGGCCGCAAACGACTCCGGGTCGATAGGGTCGTCCGGATCAGGCATATGCTATCTCACGAGCTAACCGGTAATAAATCGGGGGCAGCGTCGATTACGTCCAGAACCCGTCAGGATCGAACGTCCGGATCAATTCGAGTTCCGCTGCCGTCGGTTCTGGCGTCGTCGTAACCTCGCCGACGCCGATGTCCTCCACGGTGTGTACGTCCCACGGGAAATCCGCGAGGACATCCGCTTGCTCGGCACCGGGATGAAGGGTCCGAAGGAACAGTTCCCCCCGTTCGTCGAATCCGAACGTGGCCTTCGAGGTAACCAGCGCGCTCGGACCGCCACCAGGTGCTGGATGATTGTCCCGTGCACTCCCGTCACTCGCATAACCCGGACTTGTGGTGTACGTAACCTCCTCCGAGAACCGGCGAGGTTCGTGGGGCATGAGAAGCACTGTTCTGTCGGCCATACAGGCGATGTCGCACGCGCCGCCACTGCCTGGGAGACGGATCTCGCGATCACCCGCCTCGACCCGGGTCGTGTTCAGATTGCCATAGCGGTCGATCTCCGCGCCGCCGAGAAAGCCGACATCGATGTCGCCACGCTGGAGTCGCGACATGATGTCGATCATCCCAGTCGTCGAGACGGCCCTGTTCAGATTCGGCAGATCACACATCGTATGAATGAACCCGTCCGCAGGCGAATCCCTGACCACACCGCTCTCGTAGACCGCCATCGAGTCCGGCGCATGCGTACTGACGGCGACCTGGAACGCGATAAGCGGTAGTCGCATGCCCACAAAGGCGGTGTCGCCGTCCTCGATCTCCTTTGCGGCAGCAGTGACCATCAGTTCCCGATCGGTGTACTCCTTACTGACCATACTCCACCTCCGCGGCGACCGTCCGCTCGGTGACAGAGAGATCGGTGTCGACAAGAGTGGCGTACTCCTCGCGTCCATCGACGCCGTAGACCCACTCGTCGGCCCACGTCTGGAATCCCTCCGGCGTGTCCGTCTGGCGACTGTATTCGAGATAGTACTCGTTGTCGCGGTTGTAGTGTCCGGTGACCGGCGACGGGTGTGCCCCCAACGGACACTCAACGACGGACGTGACCTGCTCACGGGTGATCGCAACTCGGCTCGGATCGCTTTTGATCACCTCGGGGTCGACGATCTCTTCCGCGGTAACCAACACGCTATCGGCGGCGCCCACTGCTGGACCAACGATACCCGTGTTCCCCCAGAGATGGACGTCGCCAGCCGGACTGGCCCGCTGCGCATGAACGATTGCCCAATCAGGGGAGATTGCGGGGACCAGGGCGATGCGATCACCCGTGAACGGGTCGGTTTCTTCGAGAAACAGATCGCTCTCCTCGAAGATATCGCTCCCGAGCAACGATCGCGTCGGGAGGTAGGGAACACCCATCGCAGCAGCCTTCAGCGCGAGGGCAATACTGAAGTTCGAGTGGTTTTCGACCTCGATCAGACCGTTCTCCACCGCGTGCCGGAACTGGTAGCCAGTCCCAGCGCTGACATTTCCGACCCAGGCGGCGCGCACCGACGAGACGGCACCGCCACCGATCAGCTGATCGAACAGCAGATCGCTGATTGGTCCGACCATTGTGAGATCCCCGATATCCTGTCGAAGAAGTTCGTGTCCCGCTGCGAACGGAATCGCGTGTTCCAGAGCAAGACCGGCTGCAACGGAGCTTCCGGAATCGATTCGAGACACTGCCTTCTCCAGACTCTCCACGTCTGTAGGCATACATTGAGGATCCCGAATGGAAGTATATAAAACCACCTGCTGAAATTCGGACGATTATGAACTATTAGTCGAACATGGACGAAAATTATATATGTGTGAGTATACCACGAATGTGTATGCCTCGAAAAGCCGCTGGTGATTCAGACGTGCATAATCAGAGTTCCTCACCCAATGTGTCGAGACGGCAGTACCTGCTCAGCAGTGCAGCAGTCGGTGCTGCTGCGTCCCTCGGGGGCTGTCTCGGTGGCGACGACACGGTTACAGTCGGCTACGCCGTCCCGACAACCGGTGTGTACTCCCTACTGGGAGATAGTATCATTAACGGATTCGACATGTTCATCGACGAGCAAGGCGGCGAAATAGACGGGACGGAGGTCGAAACCGTTTCGCGTGACACCGCAGGGGATACGGACACCGGCGTCTCGGTCACTCGTGAGTTACTCGTCGAACACGGTGCCGATGCGATCGTCGGGCCCGTGTCGAGCGCGGTCGCGATCGCAATGATGCAGACGATCGAAAACGAGGGAAGCGCGGTCTGGCTGAACGCCAACGCGGGAGACTATCGGGTCACCCGGGATGGCTGTATGCGCTATCACTTCCGGACGTCGTTTAACGACTGGCAAACGAGCGCCCCGCTGGCACCGTGGGTGTACGACAACATCGCGGACAACGTCGTAATCGCGTACGCAGACTACGCGTTCGGTGAGAACTCCCGAGACTTCTTCAGTGAAGCGTTTGAGGAGGCTGGTGGGACAGTTGTCGACGAAGTCGGCGTACCACTGGGGACCGACGACTTCTCGCCGTACTTCGGTGATATCGAGGGGAGCGGCGCTGACGCCATCTACTCCTTCTTCGCCGGGAGCGACGCAGTGAACTACATAACCCAGGGTGATGACTTCGGTCTCTTCGATGATATGACCCAGACCGGAAGCGGGTTCTTGCTCTCCGAGGACACACTTCCGGCGCAGGGCGATTCGGCACTGGATATGTACTCGTTGCTTCACTACGCAAGCGAAGCCGAACAAACGCAGCCGTTCGTCGAAGCGTACCGTGACATGTACGACGACAATGCAAACGTCTACGCTGCACAGGGATACGACTCCGCACAGGCCTTTTTCGGTGCAATCGAGGAAAGCGGGAGTTCCGACATCGACGACATGATCGAGGCGATGCGTGGTATGGAGATCGACAGCCCGCGCGGTAGCTTCCGGTTCCACGAGGACACGAACGACCCGATTCAGGACGTGCACGTTCGACAGGTCGTCGAAGGGGATGACAGCCCCACAAATCAGGTCGTCGAAACGATCGAAGACGTCGAGTCACCGTCGTGGGACTGTAACATCTACTAAGAGATGAGCATCAATCAGATACCACACAAACGATGATCGAAGCAATACTACGAGCAACCCTGCTCGGGCTCCAGCTAGGTGTCACCCTGGCACTTGTTGCTGCAGGGCTCACGCTCATCTTCGGGATGATGGACGTGATCAACTTTGCTCATGGCGCTCTGTACATGCTCGGCGCGTACTTCGGTGCCACCATCGCGGTAGAACTGGGAAGTTTCTGGGCCGCACTGTTGATCGCACCGCTGATCGTCGGCCTCCTCGGTGGGCTTATCGAAGTGCTATCACTTCGGCCGCTGTACGGACGAAACCCGTTGTATCATATCCTGCTTACCTTTGGGATCGCGATCATGATACAGGGGGCCGTAGTTCAGGTATGGGGTGCTCGATCGCGTCGGATTCCTGCACCCGAGGTGTTCAGCGGGACGATCTCGGTCGGACCAGTCAGCTACCCTATTTACTGGCTGTTCGTACTGGTGTTCAGTACGGTTCTAATCGCTATAATCTGGTTTGCGATAGAGAACAGTAATCTCGGTATCATGATGCGGGCAAGCGCCCACGACACCGAGATGGTCAATGCGCTCGGCGTCGACGTCTCGAAAGTGTTCACCGGCGTGTTCATTTTCGGTGCAGCACTGGCGGCTGTCGCAGGCGTCCTTCTGGGTGCCTCCCGATCGGTCCATCCCGACATGGGCTTCGGGATCATCATCGAGGCGTTCGTGATCGTCGTTATCGGCGGGTTGGGTAGCTTCAAAGGCGCAATCTACGCAGCACTGGGAATCGGCCTGGTCACTGCCTACGGTGCGCTGATCGCACCGACGCTGACGGAGCTGTTCCTGTTCGTGCTGATGGCAGTCGTACTGATCGTGAAACCGAGCGGACTGTTCGGCGCAACGGAGGCTACCTGAGATGAAATCAGGATCAGATCTGCTGGACGAAGTCAAGTCGGGCGCGGGCCTACAGCGCGTGTCGACGCCTGCTGGTGGCCAGATCATCTCCGCACAGGGGCGTCTGGCACTGATACTCGTAACGGCGTTTCTCGTTGCGTTCGCACCCGTTGCCAACGCATTCGAGCCGTTCTGGTTGAACATCCTGACTCGGATACTGGTGTTCGCACTCCTCGCAGTGAGTCTGGACTTTATTTTCGGGTATGCGGGACTGTTGTCCTTTGGCCACGCCGCGATGTTCGGTGCAGGAGGCTATGCAGCTGCACTCTCGGTGAGGGAGGTCACCACGAACGCGTTAGTCGTGCTTCCGATCTCGATACTGGTCGGCTTTTTCGTTGCAGCAGTGATCGGATGGTTCAGCGTTCGTGCCCGCGGGATCTACTTTGCGATGTTGACGCTGGCGTTCGCCCAGATGTTCTACGTCATCGCGTTTACCGATCTTCCCGCGATGATTTTCGGAATCGAGACCGTCACCGGCGGTGATGACGGCCTGTTCGGGATTCAACTCTACGAGCTGTTCGGTATCGACTTTGGCTCACGGGTTGCGTACTTCTATATGACGCTCGCGCTCGTGATGATGTCGCTTGCAGTTCTCGTCCGCATGGCAAACTCGCCGTTCGGCCGGGTACTGCAGGGGATCCGAGAAAACGAGGAACGGGTGAAGTTCATCGGATACGACGTCCAGCGGTACAAGCTCATTGCGTTTTCGATCAGCGGAGGATTCGCCGGGCTCGCTGGCGGATTGTACGTTCCGTTCCAGAGTGTCGCTCAACCGGGGCTCCTCCACTGGACGATCAGTGGGGAGCTCATCGTGATACTGTTACTCGGTGGGATGGGAACACTCTGGGGCCCGATGCTCGGTGCCGCTGTCGTGATCTTCTTAGAGGAGCAGCTGGCAGGATTCGCGACCTGGGAGATCATCCTCGGCAGCGTGTTCGTCGTTGTCGTTATCTTCGCTCCACAGGGACTCGCCGGAACGATTATCTCCTTCAAGAACGATCCGAAAAGTGTCGTTAAAAACGTAAAGAAGGCACTGAACAATTACGTAGAGAGCCTCCGAGGACAATCATGAGCCAAGCAACTGACGATACGATGATTGCAGCCGACCCAAGCGACGGGGCGCCGATACTGTCCACTGACGGCCTCACAAAGAAGTTCGGAACGCTGACAGCCGTCAATGACGTATCGATAGAAATACCGACCGGCGAGATTTCGTCGATTATCGGCCCGAACGGTGCTGGAAAGACTACACTGTTTAACCTGTTCACCGGAAAACACGAACCGACACGAGGGAGTATTCAGTTCCGCGGCGAGCAGATCGGCGGGGTGGCACCACACAAGCTCGTCGAGCGTGGGATCGTTCGATCATTCCAGATTACGAACTTCTTCGACGATCTCACCACGCTCGAAAACATCCGGCTCGCGACACAGGCCCCACAGACGGGCTTTCGTCCGCAGGATTTCCTCAGACATCACGGGAACCTCACAGGTCCGATCGAGGACGCAAAGAACGTTCTAGAGCGTGTCCATCTCTCCGACGTCGCAGACAGAAAGGCCGCAAATCTGTCGTACGGCCAGCGCCGTCACCTGGAGATCGGGATCTCACTGGCTGCGGATCCACAGTTGCTGTTGATGGATGAGCCGACAGCAGGAATGAGTCCCGAAGAAACCCGCGAAACAGTGGAATTGATCGAAAATATCGCCTCCGATATAAGTCTGGTACTTATCGAGCACGATATGGAGATCGTGATGGGAATCTCGAATCACATCGCTGTGATGAACAACGGCGAGTTGCTCGCGTGGGGAACTCCGGAGGAGATCCGCAACGACGAGCGTGTCCAGGAGGCCTATCTTGGAGGTGGTGGATAGTATGAGTGGCGAACCGAATCTGGTCGAGGGAGAGACGTCTAGCTCGGACCTTGGCGACGAGCAGCGGCTCGTCGTCGACGGTATCAACACGCACTACGGCGAGAGCCATGTGCTGTTCGATGTCTCGCTGTCCGTCGGCGACGGCGAAATCGTCGCCCTAGTCGGTCGAAACGGTGTCGGCAAGACGACGACACTCCGAAGCATAATGTGTTTAACACCAGCCAGCTCCGGGCAAATACTGAAAGACGGAGAACCGATCCACGACCTCCAGCCACACCAGGTACGCAAGAAGGGAATTTCGTGGGTCCCCGAGGAGCGCCGAGTGTTCGGTGGGTTAACTGTCCAGGAGAACCTTCGTCTCGCTGCCCACAGTGCCAAAGAGGACCAGCAGGACAAGTTCGAGGAGATCTACGAACGGTTCCCGCGACTCGACGAGCGTCGTACTCAGAAGGCTGGCACGATGAGCGGTGGCGAGCAGCAGATGCTCGCAATCGCACGGGCGCTGCTTGGCCCCGAGACGGATCTACTACTGCTTGACGAGCCGAGCGAGGGACTTGCACCTCAGATCGTCGAGGACGTCAAGGACATCATTCGCGATCTGAACGAGGATGGTGTGACGATCCTGCTTGTCGAACAGAACGCCGAGATGGCACTCGGGCTGGCTGATCGAGCGTACGTACTCGAAAAAGGCAACGTCGTCCACCAATCACCCGCCGAGAAACTGCTGAAGGACAGATCCGCGATGGAAAAGTACCTCGGAGTAAAGTAACTGTGACAGGGATACAACAGCCAGTATCGCACGTCGATACCCGGAGCGTGAACGACCGCCGACACCCTGCAGGGAGGAACTAAGCACCCATGCAACGGGATTTTGAACGAGCTACTCCGACAGTTGCAGATTCGGCGTTCGTCTCGGAGATGGCCTATCTCGTTGGCGATGTGACCATCGAGGACGGTGCCAGTGTCTGGCCATTCGTCTGTATGCGTGGCGATTATGGTCCGATCACCGTCGGGACCGAGACGAACGTCCAGGATTTTACGATGCTTCACGAGGCGGAAGTGGGATCCGGCGTGACGATCGGGCACAACGTCGTCGTCGACCGGGCGACCGTCGGCGACGACGTGCTTGTCGGCATCTCCAGTACGATCCTGCCGGAGGCGTCCGTCGGGAACGAGTGCATTGTCGCCGCCGGCTCGCTGGTCCGTGAGGGACAAGAGATCCCGGACGGGCACATGGCGTTTGGAGCACCTGCAGAAACCCGACCGCTCGATGACGACCATCTCGAACAGATCCAGTGGTACGCCGAGGAGTATCTCACGCTTGCGGACAGATATCGTCAGGACCGGGCGTCGGATGTCGACAGAGGTGACAGTTTGAAATGACAGTACGAACCGAGCACGTTCACGATCAGGTTCGCATCGAATACGTCAAGGACGGGCTCGTGGCACGACTCGTCATGGAACGGGGAGAGCAATCACTGAACGTATTTCAGCCGTCGAAAGTTGAGGCGATGGCGAGAGTGATCGAGGAACTCGACGGTGAGATCGGCTGTCTGATTCTGTACGGCGAACCGGAGTTTTCCGCTGGAGCGGATCTGTACGCGATCGAGGAAACACCCCAGGAGATGCGGTCGGCAAAACTCGACACGATTGCCGCCGCCTCGAACCGATTTATTCGTGCCGTGCGGAGCTTCGAAGCCCCTGTCATTGCCGCCGTTCAGGGGGTCGCCGCGGGGGGCGGCCTGGGCTTTGTCCTCGCTTCGGATCTAATCGTCATGCATGAAGACGCCAAGTTGAACACTGCATACACTCGTATCGGTCTGACGCCGGACAACGCGACCCCGTTTTTCATCGCGAAAACCGTAGGGCCGTACAAGGCCAGAGAGCTCTTTTTCGATCCCCAGCCGATCACCGCACAGCAGGCAGTCGACCTACGACTTGCTAACAAGGTGTATCAGGTCCCCAAATCGGAGTTCATCGATGCCGTCACCGAGCAGGCCGAAACCTACGCCAATGGGCCAACAGAGGCGTACGCCCGGACGAAAGAGCTCGTCGACACCGTCTTCGAGGGACGACTCGACCAGCATCTAGAACAGGAGCGGGCCGCGATCAAGCGGATGGGTGATTCGGACGTCTTTGACGAAGGTCTGTCGGCGTTTATTGAGAAGCGATCGCCAGAGTGGAAGTAGCGCGGTCCGCTGATTGGTACTCAGGTCGGTCACCGATTTCTACAGCGCGGGAATCGCATCATAATTTATTAACGTATGGGCTGTACCCATGGGTACAGTATGTCATCAGACGATTCGGTCAAAGTACGCGGTATCGAGATGGACACGGACGAGATCGAACGCACCCTTCGAGAGCTAGGTCACGGGACGCTGTCATTGTCGCGTGACGGCAACGCCTACGGCGTTCCGATCTCCTTTGGCTACGACGACGGGCGACTGTTCATGCACCTGATCCGGTTCGGTGACGAAAGCAAGAAGCTGGATTTCAGCGAAACGACGATGCAGGCATGTCTGACAGCCTATCGGGTGGACTCGCGGTTTGCATGGAAGAGCGTCGTCGTCACCGGGACGCTGGAAGACGTGTCCGATGAGGAGACGGAGTATATGGAAGAAGTGATGGACAAAAACGCGTGGTTCCCCAACATATTCCCACCGACTGCGCCGATCGCGGAGATCTCTCGGGTCGAGCTTGTGATCGACGAGATGACTGGCCGAAAGGGCGAAGAGTATCAGTAGCGCCGATGCGACTGCGTGGACCCAATCGGTGACAAACGACCTGTCCCAGCAGTTGGACTACCGTCCCCGCCACTCGGGATCTCGATCCTCGAAGAAGGCGGTGATCCCTTCGTCTTTGTCCTCGGTCGCGAACAGCTGTGAGAACAGTTCGGCCTCGTATTCGATACCATCGTCGAGATCCATCTGTGAACTGGCTTGCACGGCTGTTTTCGCGAACTCCAGGGCGAGCGGGCTCTTCGCAGCCATCGATTCTGCCAGCCCGTACACCTCGTTGTCGAGTGTGTCGAGCGAGCAGACGACGTCGACGAGTCCGATCTCGGCAGCCTCTGCGGCCTCGATCAGCTCGCCAGAGAGGATCAGACGCATCGCCTGTCCCTCGCCGACGAGACGGGGGAGGCGCTGTGTGCCGCCGCCACCCGGAATGATGCCGAGGTTGATTTCCGGCTGGCCGAGTTTCGCCACGTCGGCCGCGACGCGGACGTCACAGGCCTGTGCGAGTTCACAGCCCCCGCCGAGCGCGTGGCCGTTGATGCGGGCGATAACCGGCACGGAGAGATCGGCGACCCGTTCGTAGATCCGTGGTCGCTCGCTCGCCTTGCGCTGTTCGATCGGCCCCCGATCCTGAAACTCGGTGATGTCGGCTCCGGCGACGAACGCCTTCCCTTCGCTGTCACCGGTAAGAACGAGGACTCTGGACGCCTCGTCCGCTTCGATCGCCGCGAGAACGTCTGTGAGCTCCGATCGGACCTGCGCGTCGAGCGCGTTCCGCGCGTCGGGACGTGAGATCGTCACCGTGACCACGCCCTCTGCCTCGTCGCCGACTGACGCGGAGACGGTTTCGAAATCCTCAGTGAGTGCTTCCGGATCAGTCATCGACCATCACCCAGATCACCGCTGACGCCGACAACCTCACCGTCTTCCCAAACGTAGAACCCTTCGCCGCTTTTCTTGCCAAGCTTTCCAGCTCTGACCTTCTGTCTGAGGAGTTGAGGCGGTCGGAACCGTTCGCCGAGTTCGTCATGCAGGTATTCGAGAATATCGAGTCGGACGTCGAGACCCACGACGTCGGTCAGTTCGATCGGCCCCATCGGATGATTGTAGCCGAGTTCCATCGCCCGATCGATGTCTTCGGGACCCGCGACGCCCATCTCCATCATCCTGACCGCTTCGGCTCCGAGAGCGACTCCGAGGCGGGACGACGCAAAGCCCGCGGAGTCCCGAACCGTGATCGGCTCTCTACCGATATCCTCGACGAATGCGGTCGCCGTCTCGACCGTCCCCTCGTCGGTCTGCTCGGCGACGACAATCTCGACGAGATCCATGATATGAACTGGGTTGAAAAAGTGAAGTCCGATCGCTCGACCGGGACGGTCGAGGATACTGGCGATCTCGGTTACCGAGAGCGAGGAGGTGTTCGAGGCTATAACGGCGGCCTCGGAAGCGTGCTCCTCGACGTCGGAGAACGTGTCCTGTTTGATATCGATATCTTCGGGAACGGCTTCGATAACGAGGTCCGCATCTCCGACGGCCTCGGGCAAGGACGTTGTCGTCTCGATCCGGTCGAGCGTCGCCGCTTTTTCGTCCGACGTTACCTTCCCACGATCGACGCCGCCCTGGAGGTTCGACGCGATAGCGTCGACGCCGTTGTTAAGGAATTCCTGTTCGATGTCGCGTATCGTGACCTCATTCCCGGCCATCGCGGAGACCTGTGCGATACCGTGACCCATCGTACCGGCACCTAGTACTGTAACTCGCATCGTGTGTGTCAATCGTCCAGTATCCTCATTAAAATTGTTATAGTTCCCGGCGGGCCTGGAAACCGAGGCCAGGAATCAGGAACGGTCGGCCGCGGCAACAACACTTACACGGGATGGCTGTATGGGTGGGAACGATGAATACAGGTGGGACAATCGGAGCGTCGCCACTCGTTCGCATCTCCAACCGGATGCGTGCGATGGGGACGGAAGAGTTACTCACGGCAGTCCACGACGTGGGTGAGACCAGTCGCGTCGTCGAAGTCGGATCGGCCGGTGCAACAGCGGTAGAACCGCTGGTCACTGTTACCGTCGACGGACGGACCGCGTTGTATCCACGATGCGATGGCGAGACCGCACGGCGTGCCGTCGAATCACTCGATTCGAACCAGCTACCGACCGACGATGCGGTGGCTGTCGTCGAACACGACCCCGAGACAGCGCGGTTTCCGTGTCCCGAGTCCGGGCCGCTCGCCGTCGGTGACCGACGTGTGCTCGGGGCGTGTGGGTGGGTGGATCCGACAAGTGAACGGGATTACAGGACACGCGGTGGGTGGCTCTGTGAGGAAGAGCACAACCTACAAACGCTCGTCGACGAAACCGGCATCCGCGGTCGCGGTCGCGGTGACGGGGCAAGAGACGCCCCAGTGGAGACGGTCTGGCAAACAGCTACTGACGCCGACGGCGACCCGGTCGTCGTCGTCAACGCCAACGAAGCAGATCCGCAGGTGAACGCCGATACGCTACTCCTCAGGAGCGATCCGTTCGCCGTGGTCGATCCGGCAGTGGCAGTCGCGAAGGTCGTCGGTGCGACGGACATCGTCGTGTACGTCAACGAAACGGAAACGACGGCCCAGGAGACGGCGACTGCCGTGGCCGAGCGCGTCGAGGCAGTCGACAACCACGACATCACCATCGACGTCGTCGTCGGCCCTGACGAGTACCGGGCGGGCGAGCCGACGATGGCGCTGGAATCGCTCGAAGGAAACGACCGGATCGAAGCGCGACGAACTCCACCTGGACCGGCCGAGCACGGACTATTCGGGCGGCCAACGGTCATCCACACGCCGCGGACGCTCGCCCAGTTACGCCAACTCGTCGTCGGAGAGGGGATTCCCGGAATGGATACGGATCCGGGAACCCGGCTCCATGAAGTACACGGCGACACGAACGGGTCGACGGTCGTCGAGCTACCGACGGGTGCCGATCTGTCGGCGGTCGTGGAGGGCGTTGCCTCGGCTGACTCCACGCGTAGGGCATGTGTCGGTGGGGTGTTCGGTGGCCTCACGGCGTCGCTGGACGTCCCGACGAGCGTCAGCGGCCTCACGGCTGCCGGGCTCGGGACGAACGGCGCGGTCGAGTTACTCGGTGACGATCAGTGTCCCGTTGCGCTGGCCGGACGGCGTGCGAAATTCGCCCGCGAGGAGAACTGCGGGCGCTGTGTGCCCTGTCGCGAGGGATCGAAACAACTCACGGAGCTGCTCAGGGAGACGTACGACGACCAGAGCGCTATCGAGGACGTGCGCGAGTTGGCCCGTGTGATGAATCGGTCTAGCCTGTGTGCGTTCGGACAGGACGCCGCTCGACCGGTACGAACGGCGCTCAACACCTTCGAATCGGAATTTCTGGCACACGCAAGTGGCCGCTGTCCGTCGGGTGAATGCACCAGGGGCGATCGTACGGGTGACGGACACGTGGAGGGATCGGCATGAGTCTTCAGGAGCAGTCCGACGAATCGGACGGGAATACCCCGTTACCCGGGGTTCCGGATGTCGATGATCCACAGCACACTACACCGTTGACCGAGGATTTCACGACCGGGACGGCGAACGATCCCGACGTCGCCGGGGCAGAGGGCCAGACGGACCTCACCGTCGACGGGAAAGCGGTCAGCGTCGACGCGGGCGCGACGGTGCTAGACGCGATCGAAGCGGCCGGTCCCGGGTCGGACGTTCCCGCGCTCTGTCACTACGACCGGAGTGACCAGATTGGCCCGCGAAGCGAGTGTCGAACCTGCATGGTCGACACCGAGGAACACGGACTGGTGTCGGCCTGTAGCTTCCCCGCCGAATCGGAGATGACGATCCGAACGGAGACGGCAGAAGCAAGCGAGGTTCGCGACGTCAATCTCGATCTGGTACTGTCGAATCACAACCTGCGCTGTACGACCTGCGGGAAGAACGGACGCTGTGAACTGCAGGATACCGCGATCGAACAGGAGGTAGAGGAGCCGCGCTATGGCGTCTTCGACGACCGCGCGGAGTACGAACCGCTCGACGATACCTCGCCGTTCATCCAGATCGACCGGAACAAGTGCATCCTCTGTAATCGCTGTGTCGAGTCCTGTAACGACGTGCAGGTCGAGGGCGTCCTGCGGATCGAGGGCACCGGTGAGGATACCCGGATCGCCTTCCAGAACGAGAGCGAGGCGATGGCTGGCTCTTCGTGTGTCTCCTGTGGGCACTGTGCGACCGTCTGTCCGACGGGGGCGATCACCGAGAAAGGCCTCGTCGACAGCGCAACGCTACCGATTCCTGGATTCACCCAGAAGAACTCGATCGGGAAAATCATCGAGTACGAGGGTCGCGACGAGATGAGCACGAAGTCCGGAGACCGGCCGACTTCGGCGGAGACGAACAAAGGAAAAGCCATAGGGAACCCTGTCAGCGATGCTGCGAGGTCGGGATCGGCGTCCGACCCCACTCTCACCGGCGTCGCTGGGGTGATGGAACGCGCAAAGCGCCGGACGACGGACACACTGAAGAAGGCGGGCAAGCGAGCGTTTCTGGAAGCCGAACATGCCTCCGAAAGCGTTGCAGCGAGCGTGCTCTCGGAAGGGCAGATGTTCGACATCGCCGAGTTCGTCTCCAGACACCGTCTCGCTGACGTTGACGTCACGGAGACGACCTGTGGCTACTGCAGCGTCGGCTGTCGATTCGATGTCTACGCCGAGGACGACGAGGTGCTCGGCGTTCGGCCGACCGATGCGGATCACGCCCCGGCCAACGACGGCTTTTCGACCTGCGTGAAAGGGAAATTCGGCTACGACTTCGTGAACAGCGATGACCGCCTCGAACAGCCGCTGGTCCGCGAGAACGGCGAGCTTCACGAGGCATCCTGGGAGGAGGCGCTCGACCGTGTCGCAGGCGAGTTCTCACGGATCGTCGAGGAGACCGGGCCGGACGCACTCGCAACCTTTGCGTCCTCGAAATGTACCAACGAGGAGGATTACCTGATGCAGAAGTTCGCACGTCAGGTGCTCGGAACCAAGAACATCGACAACTGCGCGCGCCTCTGTCACGCGTCGACGGTCGCGGCGCTCAAACAGACCGTCGGCTACGGCGCGATGACGAACCGGATCGAGGACGTCGCGAACACCGACTGTTACCTGATCACGGGGTCGAACACGACCGAAAGCCATCCCGTGCTGGCGACACGGATCAAACAGAACGTCCACGACGGAGCGAACCTGATCGTCTTCGATCCACGGAAGGTCGGTATCGCGGAACACGCCGATCAGTACACGCGGGTACAGCCCGGCCACGATGTCGCCTGGATCAACGGGCTGACGCGCTACATCGTCGAGCACGACCTGCACGACGAGGCGTTCATCGAAGCGAACACGAAGAACTTCGAGGAGCTACGGGAGAAAGTCGAGCCGTTCACACCGGAGGAGGTAGAGCGCCTCTGTGGCGTCCCGCCGGAAGAACTTGCCAGCGCGGCCGAGAGCATCGCGACGGCGGACACCTGCGTGTTCGGCTGGGCGATGGGGATGACCCAGCACTCACACGGCACCCAGAACGTGCTCGCGCTCGCGAACCTCGCGCTCGTCACGGGTCACCTCGGGAAACCGAACGCCGGACTCTCGCCGTTCCGCGGCCACAACAACGTGCAGGGCGGCGGCGGCGACATGGGAACGCTCCCGAACAGCCTGCCGGGCTACCAGCCGGTCGACGATCCGGACGTCCTCGACGCGTTCGAGAGTGCGTGGGGCGAGCGCCCGCCGGACGAAGTCGGCCTGACCGTTCCGGAGGCGTTCACCGAGGCGCACGAGGGCAACGTCCGGGGGATGTACGTGATGGGCGAGAATCCCGCGCTGTCGGAGCCGGATATCGGCCACGCCGAGGAGGCACTGGAAGCGCTGGAGTTCCTGGTCGTTCAGGATATCTTCCTCACGGAGACCGCAGAGCACGCCGACGTCGTGCTACCCGCAGCCAGTTTCGCGGAGAAAGACGGCACGTTCACCAACACCGAGCGGCGCGTCCAGCTGGTCGGCCAGGCGGTCGACACGCCCGGCGACGCTCGACAGGACTGGGAGATCTTGCAAGAGCTCGCAACCCGGCTGGGGTACGACTGGGGCTACGACCACCCGCGCGACGTGATGGAAGAAATAAGCGACCTCGTGCCAATCTACGGTGGCATCACCCACGACAGGATCGAACGGGAGGGCGGACTCCAGTGGCCCTGCCGAGACGCCGACGATCCGGGGACGCCGTACCTCTACGAGGACGGGTTCAACTTCCCGGACGGGAAAGCGCGATTCGTCCCCGCGGATCTCGGGGAACCAGGCGAACTCCCCGACGAGGAGTACCCGCTCACGCTCACTACGGGACGTGTACTGTATCACTTCCACACCGGCACGCTCACCCGACGCGTCGATGGGATCATGTCCCACGTCGGCGAGAGCTTCGTCGAGATTCATCCCGAAACCGCAGAACAGCTCGACGTCCGAGACGGACAGTACGTGACAATCGAATCACGTCGGGGATCGACGAGCGTCCGCGCCGACCTGACCGACCGACCGGATCGCGGCGTCGTGTTCATGCCGATGCACTTCGCGAAGGGCGCAGTGAATCAACTCACTCGGGAGACGTTCGACCCGATCAGCGGTATTCCGGAGTACAAGGTATCCAGTGTCCGGATTGCCCCGACCAACGAAAACACGACTCCCGCGGAGGACTGACACCTCGCCCCCGCGGCGGGGTTGTCTACTGCTCTTTCTTGCCGCAGACGATCACTGGTAGTTCAGCCGTCAGTATGACGTCCTGTGTTACGCTTCCGAACAGGGCTTTCCCTGTCGGCGAACGTTTCCGACCACCCACACAGATGAGGTCGATATCGTTCTCGTTCGCGTACTCAAGGATCTCCGTCGAGGGATCGCCGCTGGTCTCATCCAGCCGTGTGTCGATCCCCGCGTCCGCGAGCAGCTGTTCCGTTTTGCGCGCCGTTTCGAGTTGTCCGACCGACGCTCCCGAGGTGTTGTTCGTGAAGACGTGGAGGAGTGTCACTTCGATATCCTCCAGATTGTAGGGCATTTCGGCGATCGCCTCGGCCTGTGCAGCAGCATGTTCGACAGTGTCGTCTAACGCGACCAGTATCCGGTACATATCATCATTGTTCTTGATATTGCTACTAATCGTTGTCGCTCCGGTGTCAGCGAATCCATGGCAGTCTCAAGAGAGAGACCGAAATTGGAGTGTTTCAAACGCCCAAAAAAGACGATGTACTAATTAGTAATATTACCAATGCTTTTTTAGAATCATCATATATTCATTAATTCTGGTGAGCTATGTTTCCTGAGACTACATCTCGCGATTAAGACGTTTAAATACGCCATACTGGTATTAAGGCCGATTGAAACTGTACCCGGACACTTTTCTCCATAAAATCGAATTGTTGAGTCTATCTGCATTACAGTACTGATTGATAGGGATTACAAAGATAACCGGTACAAATGGCAATAAGTAAAAATAAGAAAATTTATATATAATTATTACTGACTTTTCTGGACCATCACCGTGACCGTCCACCACAGAGAGGGAGCACCGAGACGAACGATCATCCACTTCTAAAAAGAACTAACAGCGTCCGCGCGATGGAGGACGTATGCAGATCGAAGACGAAAACGGGATCCGAACGATCACGTTCGACCGGCCAGAGGCACTGAACGCGTTCACCGCTGACGCCGCGGTTGAACTCGCCGACGCGCTGGCGGAGACATCGCCCGAAGACCACGACGCCGTCGTGCTCACGGGTGAGGGCGACGCGTTCAGTGCTGGCGGCGATCTTCAGGCGATGGCTGACCGGGACGAGACGGCCGACGAAGCGTTCGATCGCGTACAGGCGACGCTCGGGCGGATCGTCGAGGAGGCGCTCACGGCCAGGGTGCCGATCGTCGCCAAAGTCAACGGCGATGCCGTCGGTGCGGGGCTCGCGGTGACCGCCGTCTGTGATTTCGCGTACGCGGCCGAATCGGCGTCGTTCAGCTGTGCATTCGTCCGTGTCGGACTGGTGCCGGACACGGGCGGGACCTTCCTGCTCCCGAAACTGGTCGGGCTGCGTACTGCAAAGCAACTCGCGTTTACCGCCGAGTTCTTTTCGGCCGAGGAAGCGGCGGAGTACGATCTTGTCAACGAAGTCGTTCCCGACGACGAGCTCGACGACGCCGTCGACGAACTGCTCGAAACGCTGGGCAAGCGGCCGACAAAAACGCTCGGACTCGCAAAACGTGCGATCCACGAGAACATGGGTCGCCACTGGCACGAAGCGCTCGATTACGAGCTACACACGCAAACGCTGGCGTACGGAACTGACGAACACGAGGAGGGCGTACGAGCGTTTCTGGACGGAGAGGAGCCTGACTTCTAAGCTCTACTTACCCTCGAACTCCGGCTCTTCGTCGCCCATGAACGCGGTGATCCCTTCCATCAGGTCGTCGGTCGCGATGAGTTGCCCGAACGCCTGGTTTTCGATTTCGAGGCCAGCGTCGGTGTTCTCCCAGCCTTTCAACATCGCGCGTTTCGCGAATCGGGTCGCAATGGGCGGGCCAGCCGCGAGATCGGCCGCAAGCGAGAACGCCTCTTCTTCGAGTTCGTCGTTCCCAACGAGTTCGTTGACGAAGTCGTACTGTTCCATGGTGGCGGCCTCGTAGCGCTCCGCGGTGAGGATTATCTCTCTGGCACGCCCCTCGCCGACGATGTGCTGAAGTCGCTGCGTTCCGCCCCAGCCGGGTATCAGTCCAAGGTTCAACTCCGGCTGACCGAACGTCGACCGCTCGGTCGCGACACGCATGTCGGCACAGGTCGCAAGCTCCATCCCGCCGCCGAGACAGTACCCGTCGATCCCCGCGACGACCGGCATCGCACAGGACTCCAGCTTACCGAAGATCTGCTGGCCCTTCCGCGAGAGCTCGGTCGTCTCGATCGGATCGGCACCACTGCCGGCCATGCTCTGTACGTCCGCACCGGCGGAGAAGGCTCGTTCACCCTCGCCGACCAGCAGGATCGACCTGACGTCGTCGTCCGCTTCGAGCTGATCGATCGCTTCGCCGAGTTCGTCCAGTAACTCGCCGCTGATCGTGTTCATGCGGTGGGGCCGATCGATGACGAGTTTCCCGACCATCTCGCCGGGCGTTTCGACGCGCAGCGTCTCGAAGTCGTACTGCTCCCCGCTCGCCTCGCCGCCCCCGTAGAACCCGCCTTGCTCGGCCGCCTCTTCGAGGTAGTCTGCGGGCTCGTACCGGGCAGCCTCCGTCTCCTCGTAGGCCTCTTCGAGCGTCTCGAGCAAGTGGTCGAGACCGACATCATCAGCGAGCTTTGCCGGGCCATTCGGGAAGCCAGCGCCGAGCATGACCGCCTCGTCAATGGCATCGGCCTTGGCAACATCCCCGCCGATCAGGTTTGCAACCTCGTTCGCCATCACCGCCGTCAGGCGGTCGCTGACCGATTCACTGACCTGATCGGACGGGACATCCGCACCGCCGTTTTCGTAATCGTAGAATCCTTTGCCCGTCTTCTTGCCGAGCTCTTCGTTTTCGACCTTCTCGGCGAGGAGCGGGCAGGGCTCGTACGCGTCTCCGAGAACATCGTGCATGTATTCGAGGACGTGATAGCTCACGTCGTTGCCGACCTGATCGCCCAGCTCGAAACTACCCATGGGCAGGCCCATACCGTACTTGGTCGTGCTATCGACTTCTTCGATCGTTGCCTCGCCCTCGTGGACGAGCCAGCAGGCCTCGTTCATCAGCGGGACGAGGATGCGGTTGACGATGAATCCGGGGCTGTCCTTGTGGACCCGCACCGGCGTCTTGCCGAACTCTTCGGCCAGTTCCTCGATCACGTCGAGCGTCGCCTCGTCGGTATGTTCGCCGGAGATTACCTCGACCAGTTGCATCCGGACCGGCGGGTTGAAAAAGTGCATCCCGCAGAACTGCTCCGGGTGGTCTGTGAACTCCGAGAGGTCAGTAATCGACAGCGAGGACGTATTGGTCGCGAAAATCGCCTGATCTGGAGCGTACTCGGAGACTTCCGTGTAGACATCCTCTTTGATCTCCATTTTTTCGGGTACAGCCTCAATTATCACATCCGTATCACTGACTGACTCCTCGACGTCGACGAGCGGGGTTACACGGCCGAGTGCGGCGTCAGCATCCTCCTGACTGATTTGCTCTTTTTCGGCGAGTTTGTTCAGGCTCCACTCGATGTCGTCGTAGCCGCTCTGGACGAACTCATCGTTGATATCGCGCATCCGAACGTCGTAGCCCGCGAGCGCGGCAACCTCGGCAATTCCATGACCCATGTTACCCGCACCCAGAACTGTGATACTGTTGATATCGTCGATCTCCATGAAGAGAAGGTCTACATCCAGCAGGTTTAACGTTTCCCTATCGGCATTGATAAACGATATTTGAGTTTATTTTAGGTTACAAAGATACTTATTGTTCACGATAGATGTATCAGCCATGGACTTTGGGCTCTCAGACGAACAGCGAGCGATCCGCGACGAGGTACAGAAGTTCGCCGAAAACGAGGTCGCGCCGGTTGCAAAAGAACACGACGTCGAAGAAACGTTCCCACACGAGGTGATGGACGAAGCCGCAAAGATGGGCCTGACCGGGGCACACATCCCGGTCGAGTATGGCGGGGCAGCCTACACGCCCCTCGAAATGTCGATCATCACCGAGGAGCTGTTCGCCGTCGATCCAGGTATCGGCCTGTGCATCACAAGCGCCGCATTCGGGGCCGACTCGCTTATGGAATACGGAACCGAGGACCAGAAAGAGCGCTACCTCGAACCGATCGCCGAAGGCGAGGCGATCATGGGTGCAGCGATCAGCGAACCGGATACCGGTTCGGACGTTTCCAGTGTCTCGACGCGCGCCGAAAAGGACGGAGACGAATGGGTGATCAACGGCAACAAGATGTGGATCACTAACGGTACTGTGGGGGACTTCTTCGTCGTCATGTGCAAGACGGACGACGTCGACGACCGCTACTCAGGGTTCTCGCAGATTCTCGTTGAGTCCGACCGTGACGGCTTTGAGGCCGACAAGATCACCGGAAAACTGGGTATTCGCTCGTCCGACACGGCCGAGCTAATATTCGACGACGTACGCGTTCCCGAAGAGAACCTCATCGGAACCCGCGGCGCTGGCTTCCTCCAGTTGATGCAGTTCTTCGACGAGACCCGAACCATGGTCGCCGCACAGGGCGTCGGCATCGCGAAGGGCGCCTGCGAGCGCGCGCTCGAATACGCCCAGGACCGCGAACAGTTCGGCAAGTCCATCAGCGAGTTCCAGGCAATCCAGCACAAGCTCGCGGACATGCACACGAAAACGGAGGCCGCGCGCCAGCTCACCTACAAGTCCGCCTGGAGCGTCACCAACGAAGACGACGACCTCACCGCGCTGGCATCAATGGCCAAGGAGTACTCCTCACGGGTCGCGGTCGACGTCGCCGACGAGGCCGTCCAGATCCACGGCGGCGCGGGCTTTGTCAACGACTTCGACGTCGAACGACTCTACCGTGACGCAAAGATCACCCAGATCTACGAGGGCACCTCGGAGATTCAAAAGAACATCATCGCGCGCGAACTGCTCGGTAAAGGGTTCTAGGGTTTCCGGGCCTCGATCCGGGCCGAAAGCGCATACTCGCTGGGATCCCGGGCCGGAGACCACTCGCTGATAAACTGTTCGCTCTCTTCTTTCGGCTCGATCGTGACCCCCTCAAATCCCGCGTCGCGTATCATCGTTTCTAACGAGTCGATCGTTTCGAGGTCACCGACACAGCTAGCGATCGCGGAGAGATCCGACGCCACCCCATCCGGAAGGGATGCAGTCTGGACGACATCAGTAATAGCGAGCCGCCCACCGGAGCGAAGGACGCGATAGGCCTCCTCGAACACCTGTTCTTTCTCGGGCGAGAGGTTGACGACGCAGTTCGAGAGGACGACGTCGACGCGCTCGTCGGCGACCGGCAGGTGCTCGATCTCACCCAGTCGGAACTCGACGTTCGACGCTCCGGTGTCCGATGCGATTTCGCGTGCCCGATCGACCATTTCCGGCGTCATATCGACGCCAACAACCTCCCCCTCCTCGCCGACCTCTTCTGCGGCGAGAAAGCAGTCAAATCCACCACCCGAACCCAGATCGAGCACCGTTTCTCCAGACTCCAGTTCCGCGATCGCAGTCGGGTTGCCACAGCCCAGCCCCATGTTCGCCGCTGCAGTCGCGGCATCGACGGAGTCGGGGTCGTAGCCGAGGTCAATCATGTACTCATCGCTATCATCGCCACAGCAACCACTGTCCGTTCCAGTGGCTATCGAGCCGTACTGTGAACGGACCGCCGCTCGTTGCGATCGGTCGTCAACGTCGTCCGGGTGCTTTCCCACCCCGTTCCCGCAACAATCACCGGTCATATGGACCGATCACTCCTCGTCTCGTCAAGCGTCGCGAGCAACGCTTCGGCACGAGACGTCAGGCTGTAGAACCGCCATCGACCCTCCTTCGTACGGGAGAGCAGCCCCGCCGAGTGGAGTCGCGACAGTGCACGGCTAGCCGTGCTCTGGGAGACGCCAAGTGCCGAGAGAAGTTCACAGACACAGACACCGCCGTCCGCCTCGTCGATGACCCGAAGTGCTTCGTACCGCGTGTCGGTACCGAGGGCCGACAGCGCCTGTACGTCCGCCGTCAACGCTTTGTCTTCGATACCCGGCGGAGCGAGCGTCCGGCACTCCTGTGGAGAGTCGGATTGATTATTTACGCCCATATTCGAATATGCGCATATACACATATAAGGATAGCGCTGGAGCACGGTGACAGAACCTATGCCACTCCGACTCCCACCGAATACTGTGAACGACCCTCTGACAGTTCTGCGGGACGACCCTGTCATGGCCGATCTGATCGACGAATACGGCCCCATTGAGGTCGAACCGGCCGAACACGAGTACCAGCGCCTTGCCGTCTCGATTATCAACCAGCAGCTCTCGACCGCCTCGGCGAACGCGGTGAGAGAGCGTATCCTCACACTGTTCGAGGAACCGATCACGCCGACTGCAATGCTCGCAGCCGACAGGAACGCACTGCGCGATGCGGGCGTGAGTCAACGGAAAGTAGAGTACCTGTGCGACGCCGCCGAGGCGTTCCAGCGCGAGGATTACACGCGGGGAGGACTCGCAGGTCGCCCTGACGAGGACGTTGTCGACGCGCTTACTGAGATCCGAGGGGTCGGCGAGTGGACCGCGCGGATGTACTGCATGTTCGTCCTCGGGCGTGAAGACGTCCTGCCGCTTGGCGACCTCGCAGTTCGTCGCGGAATCGACGCCCTGTACGGCACCGGTGACGGGTCGATGACCCCAAAAGCGATGCGAGCGGTCGCGGAGAACTGGCGCCCCTACCGAAGCTACGGGACCAGATACGTCTGGCTCGATTACGAGTCGGAGTGATCACTCCTCCTCTAACTCGGTTTCGTCGTCATCCGCGTCGGCGCGCCGTCCGACGTCTACGTGGTAGTGTTCGAGGATATCTCGGCCGAGCAACAGCGGGTAGTCCATGTGACTGCGATCCTCGACGTTCGCGGCGACCGTATGTCGGCGTCCGCCGACACCGATCACGATGTCGACGATCGGCCGAACCTTCGATTGCTTGGAACTGCCGGAGCGAACGCGCATCTTGCTTTTGATCGGCCCTGCACCGATATCCGCAGCGAGGCTCGTGTCGATGCTCGTCCGCGTCGCACCCGTATCGGACTTCGCCATCACGGTCTTCGAGTCGCTCGTCCCGCTGACCATCACTTCCTCCGTATAGCCGATGGAGACGATTTCGTGTTCGTCGTCGTGCGCCGGCCTCGGGCGAGCGGCGGGAACCGAATCGTCGAGCGACCGCGAAAGCGACTCGACGATGGAATCGTCGACTTCACCACCAGCCCGCTCGACCGCTAGCTTTGCGATATACGGTGCCGGACTCTTGCCCGTTGCCCCGAAGAACCCCTTGAACCCGGCTGTCGGGTTGACTTCGAGGACGAACCAGCCCTCTTCCCCTTCGATTATGTCGACTCCGGCGTAATCGAGACCGATCGCATCGGTTGCATCTCGGGCGATCCGTCTCACCTCGTCGGTCAACTGATCCTCGGCATCCTGAACCTTTCCGCCGAGTGAAACGTTCGTCCGCCAGTCCCCCTCAGGGGCATATCTGTTCATCGCACCGAGGATCTCATCGCCGACGACGTACACTCGCAGGTCACGGTGTGCCTCCCCGTCGCGTTCGATCAGGTCCTGCAAGAACGCGTATCGGTTCCCGACCATCGCGTTGACCGACTCTCCCGGGCCCACCTTCCACGTCCCGCCACCGTGCGTTCCGATCGACGTCTTGTACACCGCTTCCTCACCGAACTCCGCTCTGCGGCGACTCAACGTGTTGCTTCCGAGCGCTAACAGCGCGCGTGGCACCGGTATATCCGCATCCGTTAACGCCGTCGCCGCGGCGAACTTGTGCATCGCCGTCATGGTGGCCTTCGGCGTATTCAGCATCGGCTTCGCGCGCGAAAACACCTGTGCGATACCGAGTTCCTCGCAGGGCTGTGCCGTGTTCGAGAGCAACAACCGGTTCGCCACGACATCCACGTCGGGCTCTACGGAGATGTCCCCGTCACGGACACTGACCGAGGTGTTTTCCGCGCGTAGCCATTCCGTCCCGTACCCCATATCGTCCACGGCGTTGAGAATTGCCTTCGTCTCCTTGCTGTTGTGCAGACTGAGAACGCCAACAGTGAGATCATCGTCCATATTACAAATACAGTTTCAGGGGCGTGAAAACGTTACCCGTTGGCCATCCATACTACTCACCGAACCACGCTCCGACGCGGCGATAGAGTTATTTATGCTTCTGTGAGCGTTGGTACCAATCATATGACCGAGGGCGATACGTCGATCGAAGTGTTCGCCGAACCGGACGGGGACGGGGGTGAACCGTTCATGTACGACGGCGGGCGTGTCGAACCCGGCGAACGCGCGTACGTCCGATACAGTGTCAGTCAGACGTATCTGGGGGACCCGATCAGGATCCCAGTGACGATCATCAACGGGCCGAAACCGGGACCGACTGCGTTTCTCGCGGCGGCAACACACGGCGACGAGCTCAACGGCATCGCAGTCGTTCGAGAGGTCGCACACGACTGGGACCACAGCGTCCTGAACGGGACGCTCGTCTGCTTGCCCGTTCTCAACGTCCCCGGCTTTCTCGCCCAGCAACGGTATCTTCCGATCTACGACCGAGATCTCAACCGCTCGTTCCCGGGGAGCGAAACGGGTACGAGCGGAAGACGGATCGCTCACCGAATCTTCTCGAACTTCATCGAACCGTGTGACTTCGGCCTCGATTTTCATACCTCCACCCGCGGACGAACGAACATGCTGCACGCGCGGGCCGACATGAGCGACGAAAGCGTCGCGCGCGTCGCCCAGGCGTTCAGCACCAACGTAATCCTGGACTCCGAGGGCCCCAACGGAACGCTTCGTCGAGAAGCCACCGAAGCGGGCGTTCAGACGATCACGGTCGAGATGGGGAAGGCACACCGGTTCCAGCGTCCCTTGATCGACCGCGCGCTAGACGGTGTTGTCAGCGTCTTCGCGGAGTACGGTCTGTTCAGAGAAAGCACCGTTCACTGGCCAGGCTGGCGAACCGTAATCACTGACGACCGCGAGAAGACGTGGCTTCGCGCAGATGTCGGTGGGATCGTCGACATGCACCACGATCGAGGGGCGCTCGTCTACGAAGGCGAGAGGGTCTGTACGATCACGAACCCATTCAAAACCGATACCGAAATCGTCGAAGCGCCGTTTACCGGCCTGCTCGTTGGCCTCCTCGAAAACCCCGTCGTCTACCCGGGGAACCCGCTCTGTCACATCGTCGAACTCGATCCGGACACGCTCCGCGCCGTCGAGCGGGAGCAATCGGAGAGTCCGACAGCCAAATCGTCGCTCTGATCTACACCTTTTTGCGCGATCGAGCGGCGAGAGTGTCTCGATGACTGCCCTGCGAAACGGTAATCCGCCCGACCGAGACCACCGCCGCACCAGCGATCGAACGGGAACTAAACGATGATTCCAACGATCGCACCGCTTTCACAGCTGATAACGGGGCTCCGTGTCGCCGATGGAGTCTCGACAGCCTGTGATAGCTGCGGTTGCTCGCTTCAGGAAGGCCAACGAATACACTGTCGTATCGAGCGCAATACGACCACGTCGACCTGGGAGATCACGGAACACAACTGTACTGACTGTTCCGGTACGAAACCTCTCGGTACATCGGCGGCCGCGATCGTTGTCGGCCGCCTTGGCACAGTTCGAGACGTTCAGACACAATCGTCCTGGCTCCTGTTGCTCGATGCGGAGCCGATCGGTGCGAACCTCTCCTGGATAGACACGTAGTGTTGCTACTATCCGGGTGGCACGCTCCACGTTCGAAATGAAAAACGCCCCCATGCTCGTTGCATGGGGGCGTAGTATGAATGGCAGGCGGCGATGCGGTGTTTCCAGAGGGTCTCCCACTCCAGTACTTGCCGTAACGCGGGCAGGCTTATCT
>LKMJ01000119.1_pt1 | contig 48278 bp, 36 predicted proteins | sample 643391 | NCBI WGS metagenome assembly LKMJ01 (sample SAMN04112250, study PRJNA286221) | soda lake metagenome | biome: soda lake; feature: Kulunda Steppe; material: water; isolation source: sample PL-Br10 brine of Picturesque Lake | place: Russia: Kulunda steppe | collected 2010-07 | reverse complement strand
GGGTGGCCACGGGGGCTCCGGGTTGCTCCACGTCGTTGCCCCGTACTGGTCGGGGTAACGACGTGGAGCAATGCGGCTGTAGGGCGGTCAGACGCGTTCGACGACGGTGGCGATGCCCATGCCCCCGCCGATGCACAGCGTGACGAGGCCCGTGGTCAGATCGCGGCGCTCCAACTCGTCGACCACCGTGCCGAGCAGCATCGCCCCCGTGGCACCGAGGGGGTGACCCATGGCGATGGCGCCGCCGTTGACGTTGGTGCGGTCGTGGTCGACATCGAGGTCGCGCATCAGCTTCAGCGCCACCGACGCGAAGGCCTCGTTGATCTCCACGAGGTCGATGTCGGCCGGGGTCATCCCCGCCCTGTCGAGCGCCTTGCGGCAGGCGGGGGCGGGGCCGGTGAGCATGATGGTGGGCTCGGAGCCGATGACTGCAGCGGCTCGGATACGCGCCCGGGGGGCCATGCCGTGGCGACGACCCGCCTCCTCGGAGCCGAGCAACACCAGCGCCGCCCCGTCCACGATCCCCGAGGAGTTCCCGGCGGTGTGGACGTGGTCGATGCGCTCGACATCGACGTAGCGCTGCAGTGCCACGGCGTCGAAGCCGCCCATGTCGCCGATACCCGCGAACGCCGACCCGAGGCTAGAGAGGCTGTCGATGGTGGTGTCGGGCCGAACATGCTCGTCCCGGTCGAGGATCGTGAGCCCGTTGCGGTCACGGACCGGCACCACCGAGCGTTCGAAGTAGCCGTTGGCCCAGGCCTTCGCGGCGCGGACCTGTGACTCGAGGGCGAAGGCATCAACGTCCTGGCGGCTGAACCCCTCCAGGGTCGCGATCAGGTCGGCACCGATGCCCTGCGGCACGAAGCCGGTGGACAGGTTGGTCTCCGGATCCATCGCCCAGGGGTCACCGCCGGTACCCATCGGCACCCGCGACATCGACTCGACCCCGCCAGCGACGATGAGGTCCTCCCAACCGGACCGAAGCCGCGCGGAGGCCTGGTTCACGGCCTCGAGCCCGGAGCCGCAGTAGCGGTTCAACTGCACCCCTGCGACCGGCTCCGGGAGACCGGCGGCCAGGGCCGCGGTCCGGGGCAGCACCCCACCCTGATCACCCACCGGTCCGACAACACCGAGGACGAGATCATCGATCTCGGCGGGGTCCATCGAGGGGTTGCGCTCCTGCAAGGCATGCAACAGCCCCGTGAGCAGGCTCACGGGTTTCACCTCATGCAGGGATCCGCTGGCCTTGCCCTTGCCACGTGGGGTACGGATCGCGTCGTAGACGTACGCCTCTGCCATCGCCGGCTCCTCTTCCTTGCCTCGTAGCGGTCCTCATCCGGATGGAGGGGCCGCACCCGCTGGCGATCCTCGCCGCGTGGCGTGCCCTGCCCTTCGGCAGCCCTCGCCCAGTGGTACCCGCCGCCACCTGGACCTCGGCTTCGGGTCGTCCCCGACGCGCAAGGGATGCCGTAGGGCGGTACCGGCCCTCCCGGCGGCACCTCACGGGGAACGGTACGCGAGGAACCGTTCCGAGGCGACATCCGGACGTACAGGCCGGCGGGCTGCCAGGGCAGCGCTCACCACCCGCCCGACCCCGATGTCGAGTGCGCCACCCACCGGCCCCCGACGTCGAGTACACCACCCACCCGGTCCAACGCCGGCGCATGGCACACGCGCACGTCGCGTTCACGGGCACCGAGGTGCTGGCTCCGCGTCACGCACGGCGTCCACCACGCGCTGCCACGGCGTGGCGACACCACGGCCGTCCGAGGTTCGGGCGTAGACCTGCCCGACCACGGCACCGTCGTCGTCCAGCACCGGCGACCCCGACGCGCCGGCTCCGACCTCGAGCGCGAGCAGCAGCCGATCAGGCTCCACGCGGTCGATCCGCCCCTGACGGAAGGCCGGTCGGGAGCCGGGGAAACCGACGGTCCGCACCGACTGGCCCAGTTCGGCCGGCGATCCCGGTGGCAGCGCGGGCGGTACGGCTGCGCCGTCGACCTCCAGCACCGCAACATCAGCGCTCCTCGCCACATAGACCGCGGTCACCTGCACACCCTGGGCACTGTCGAGGGGCTGAACCACCGTTGATCGTGCCCCCTCGACGACATGGCGGTTGGTGAGCACCGTGGCGACGCCGTCGATCTCGACCGTGAAGGCACTACCGGTCCGGGAGCGACCGAGACAGTCGACACTACGGACCAGTAGCAGCGAATCGGCGATCGCGGCCTCATCGCCGAGCGCCTCCTCCACGGCATCACCGGCGCTGCTGAAGATCAGGCGATCCAGCATCCATCCCCCGGCAGGGATCAGCATGGTCAGCGTCACCAACAGCCCGAGCGCGAGCCGTAGCCGTCCGAACACCCGGGACATGGTGGTCTGAAAGCCATCGAGGTCGTCAGGGTCGGGCTCGGGGTCGCGGGGATTGACGTGACGAGGGTCGCCCGGGGCACCAGGGTCGCCCGGGGCGCCAGGGTCGCCCGGGGCACCGGGGTCACCGGGGCCACCGGGGGCATCAGGGGCACCGGGACCAGCGGAGGCGCGAGGATCCCCGACAGTCGGGTCGTCGCTGAGATCGCCGAGGTAGCCGTTCCTACCACCGTGGACGGACTCGCCGCTCTCAGCTGAGTGATCGCCCACGGTCGGGTCCCCGGTCACCCCTGCATCCGGCTCGGTTCGTCGGCCCTCGGAGCCATGGTCCGCGCGCACACCTGCCGTCCGATCGGGAACATGATGACGATACCCCGCACGTGGCACGACAGGGCCACCGTGCCCTCGCAGGGCGCTGGCGCGACGCACAACCCCCACCCCTCGAACCTGACCTCCCTGACACCCTCACGATCCACGCCACGCCCGCTGTCCACAGCCCCGTCGGATCAGCACTTGCGGACTCGCCGGTTCGAACGTATGTTCCCTCCATGAGCTACCACGCCTGCCCACCCGCATCCTCGCGCCACCGCGCGGCGGCCCCCGCATGCTCGATCGCGCATGCCGCGAACGACCACTGCCGGACCGCCCCAGCCACACAGAACCTCGCTGCCGATCGCAGAAGCCGTGATGACAACCTGCGGGCGGGTTGGCCCGGACGCGCCGGGTCCTTCCAACCTCGGGTACTCCGTGAGCACACCGCTGCCTACGACAGCGCGCGTGAGGGCGACACATCGGCGGCGCGCAGCGACGGACGAACGCGGGACGGGGTCAGGGGCCCGGACGCGTCCGACGACGACCTCAGGGCCACCGCCCGTGTGCATCCTGAGCCCGACGCGCCCCTCGAACCCGACGCGCCCCTCGAACCCGACGCGCCCCCCGAACCCGACCGACCACCGAACGTCGAACCCGACCCGCACCGCGAACCCCGTGCGCACCCAGAACCCGACCGACCACCGCACCCGGTCGACGACGCCGCATGGCGTTACGTGCACGACCTCGACGAACCACGACCCGGCGAGGGCACTCCACCCTTCGGGTTACCCGTACTCGCGGAGATCCCTGGGTTGGCCACGGTCCTCGAGCAACTCCGCGAAGCAGACCGCTTCATCGCCCGGGCGCTGGAGGGGATCCTGCTCCTACAGGACCACGCCGACGTCGCCGCGACCACCGGCGTCGGGATCGACGCATGGGTAACCACCATCGCGCGACGCACCCGCGCCGACGCTCGGATGCTGCTGGCTGCCGCGGAGATGGTTCGCCGCCTTCCGACCCTTCGGACCGCGTTCCAGCAGGGTCAGCTGTCGTGGGCGCAGGTTCGATCCGTGGCGCTCAAGGCTCGCAGCCTTCCCACCCACCTCGATGCACGTGTCGATAGCGCGATCGCCGCCGCCCTCGACGGCGTCGGCGGCGCGGAACCAGATGCGATCACCCGGGTGATCTCCTGGTCACTCGCTGCGCTGCAGCCACAGGAGGTCGAGCGCAGAGAACGCAGGGAACAGGAGCGCGAGTTCCTCTCGCTGCAGCCGCGGCTCGATGGTTCGGGCGGTCGGCTGTGGGGTGAGCTCGGTCCGACCTCCTGGGCCGTGGTGGATGCTGCGCTCGGCAACATCACCGGGCAGGGCCAGACGACGCTGACAGCTGCACCGGGAACAGGTGCTGGCCTCGGGCCGGTCCGGGGAACCGAGGACGAGAGCATGACCGGTCCCCGAACACCGGGCGAAGCTGGAGGTCCCGGCAGCGCGGCACGCGCCCGCGCACACCGGCTGGTGGAGTTGCTCGACGCGAGCCTCACCGGTGCCGCAGGGCCAGCTGCCACGCGCACCCTGGACCCGAGCGATGATCGAACACGCGGGAGCGGCAGGGATGCCACCGGGCCGGATGTGACGACCGGCACCGCCACGGGAGCAAGCCGACCGCAGCTCATCCTGCGCGCGGACCTCGACAGTCTGCTGGACCGGGAACGCACACCCGGCACCCTGCTGACCTCGCTGCTGGGAGGCCACGTCCACGTCAGCAGTCGTACGGCCCGGCGCCTGCTGGACGAGCGGGGCGCCGATCTACGGACCGTCATCCTCGACGACACCGGTGGGGTGGTCGGCGTCGGGCGACGCCAGCGCGTCGCACCAGGTTGGCTTCGGGACGCGGTGCTGGCGTTGCACGACACCTGCGCCGCTCCGGGGTGCGTGGAACCTGCCCGCAGTGCGGAGATCGATCACGCCAGACCCTGGCATCCAGTCCATCCCGACGACCTTCCCGGCGAGACCGATATCGACCAACTGGCACCCGCCTGTCCCCGCCACAACCTGCGCAAGGAACGTGACGGTTGGCAGGTACAGCAGTCGTCGGACGGACGACGTCGGTGGATCCATCAGCGCAGCGGCCTGCGGACCGACACCCTGCCGGCGGTGTGGCGGGCGTCCGGGGCCCCACCAGGCCCTGCACCGCCGGACGATCCGGCTGCCTGACCACACCGACGACCGGCCGCTCGTTCTCGATGTAGGTCGTCACGCGATGCGTTCGACGAAGCGGGCCAACTGTTGCAGGTTGCGGACCTCGACCATCTCATCGACGTAGCGCGCGTACCCGGCGGCGATGGAATCCCCGGTGTCCCAGAAGCGCCGAGGTTCCGGGTTGAGCCAGTAGATGTGGCGCGTTCGCCGCTGTAGCTCCGCCACCACCCAGGCGTTCGACTGACGGTGGTTGTTGCGCGCGTCTCCCAGGATCAGCACCGTCGTCCTGGGACTGAGCGCGTTGGCATGGTGGCGATGGAACTGCGCCAGCGCCCGCCCGTAATCCGAGTGCCCGTCCAACCACACGAGGTTGGCCTCGGTGAGGACCCGCTGCATCGCATCGCCGGGATCCTGATGGACGAACCACTCGGTGACCTCGTCCAGCGCATCGATGAAGGCGAAGGAGCGCACCGTCGCGAACTGCTCCTGCAGGGCGTGGACCAACTGCAGGGTGAAGCGTGCGAAGGAAGCCACCGATCCCGACACGTCGCACAACACCACCAGCTCCGGCCGGTGCGGCCGCCGTGGACGGAAGGTGGGCTCGAAGGGCACACCGCCGGTGATCAGCGAGCTGCGCACCGTGCGGCGGACATCAAGACGACCATCGCGACCTACCCGGCGTTTCGCGGCGACCCGGGTCGCGAGCTTGCGCGCCAGCGGCCGAACAGCGGCACGCAGCTGTTGCTGCTCGTCGCGATCGAGGTGGAACAGATCCCGCTCCTCGATCGGCCGTCGTACGACACGATCAGCCACGCGATCCACGCCGCGCTCCGCCGCTGCGTAGCGTCGGATCTCCGCATCCACCTCCTGCTGGAACATCTGCACGCGTCGGCGGAACTCGTCCTCGAGCAGCCGTTCCTCGAGCGGGCTGAGCCCCTCCTCGTGCTCGTCCTGCTCGCGCTGCAGCAGCTCACGCAGGAGGCGGTGCACGTCGACGGCGCGGAACACGCGGTACTGGAAGTAGGTGGTACGGCCATCCTGCCCCTCGACCCGCCCGTGGCGCTGGACCGCCTGGCGGGCCGCGCTGCGGATCGATTGCTCGCTGCCACCACCCAGCGCCTCCAGCAGATCCTCGAAGGAGGCCTCCGGATCGTCGTCATCAGCAGCTCCCTCCCGGCGTCGCTTCGCGCTGCCCTCACCGCTTCCCTGAGAACCTTCCTGCGACGACCCATCGTCGCTGCCGAACCCGGCTCCGGTCACCTCCCGGGCCGGCAGGTAGAGGTCGAAGAGCTCGTCGAAGGTCGCGCGGTGGCTCTGGGAGGTAACGGTGACCGCCGCCAGTGCGGCGCGGAGCTGGTCGCGATCGAGCAGCTCCACGTGGCCGAGGGCACGCATGGCATCGATCGACTCGGCCTGTGCCGCCGGGAGCCCTGCGCGTCGCAGGGCAGCGATCAGGTCGAGGACGCGTGTCGGGATACCGGGCAACCCCTCACCCCGATCACCGACAGGACCAGCGGCCACCCCGGCAGCACCGTCGACACCTGACCCACCATCGGTGAGCTCTTCCGCCGACGCCGACGCCGACGCTGACCAGGGCCGAGCTCGCCTCTCCGCCGCACCCTTCTCCGTGGCCATCCGTCACCCACCGAAGGTGACCAACGCCCGCGCGCCGTCGTCACCGGCGAGGAGCAGGCTGACCCCGCCGTCGTGGCGCACCACATCGATAGCCGGAACCGACACCACGACCTCATCCCGCCCATCCATCACGGCGACCACCCCGCCGAGTGCCGCCACCACCACCTCGACACCTGCCGTATCGAGGGCGTCGCTCACCACGCCCGCAGGACCACCCCCGACCGCCCGCAGCACGCCCTCATCGTCGGCCAGCAACGCCGGCGCGACACCACCGAGGTCGCCGGCGAGCGACACCTCGAGCCCATCGGGCGAGAGCCGGAGCAGTCGCAGACTCACGCCCTCGACATCGGCCACCACCACCTCGGCGCGGTCGAGCTCGACCGCAGCCGCCGTGACCCGCTCACCCGGCTCCAGCCGTCCGTCGGCCAGGACCTCACCGTCGGCAGCGTGCAGGAGCACCAGGGTGTGCTCACCCCGGGCGGATGCGTCCTGCTCGGCCTCCTCATCGGCGCGCCCCGCGCCATCAACCTCACGCAACCCCACGAGCACCCGTTCCGGCCCGACGGCCGCGACCTCCGCACGGACCGGACCAGCGGGCAACGTGACACCCGCGGCACCGAGAGCGGCCCGGTCCAAGGTCCACCTCGGCGACCCGTCGGAGCGCTCCACTGCCGTGATCACCGGAACCTCGTCGTCCCCGGTCGTACGGGTCGCCGCGACGACCAGATCCGGTCCGAGCCCGCCGGTCAACCGGGCACCTGCCAGCCCGGCCGGGGCGGTGGGAAGCTCCAGCTCCGCAGCGACGCGCCGACCCGCCACGGGGTCACGCAGCTCCAGTTCCGCGTCGTCGCCATCCTCCTCGATGCGCAGCAGCAGCAGCTCACCATCGCCGGCAGCCAGGTGGAAGGCCAGGGGGCTTCCGACCAGGGCCGTGTCCACGCAGGTCATGCCCGACAGGTCCTCGTCCAGCGGCTGGAGGGCATCCACCTGCCCTGTCAGCGGGTTGGTCAAGGCGAGGCTGTAGAGGTGGGCCCCATCACCGACCGCCACACCCTGCTGCAGGGACACCGCACCACCCGCAGTGGTGCCGCCGTCGACGACGGTGGTCACGACCGGACCGAGGGCAGCGACCCCACCGTCGATGGCAGCGATCCGGTCGACCCCGTTCACCGGAGTCACCGCCGTTACGGCACCCAGCCGGTCTGCGAGCGCCCCGACGCCCTCCTCCACGGCCGCGCGGTCGGCGGGTGTCAGGTCACCGAGGGCCGCTGCCGCGGCAGCGCCGGCCTGCCCCGCGTCCACGTCCGCTCCGGCGCTGACCTCGGCGGCCGCGACCGCCTCCGGGGAGATGGTCGCGCAGGCCGAGCGGGCGAACAGCGCCCCGCTCACGACACCGAGGGCCACCAGCCCCAGCATCGCGACCACGGCGATCACGAGGGTGCGGCGGTCGGCCGCCATGGGGTCCTCGGTGGGCGCGCCGGGCGACAACTGACGACGGGGGTCCGATGCCACCGCTCAGCTCCGCCCAGGGCGCGGTGGCACGCTCAGCTGGGCCAGCGCCCGGTCGATGTCCTGGTGGTGCTTGAGGGCCACGTTGATCGTCGCACGCAGTGTGTCCTCATCCACGGTGCCGAACCCCAGGGCCAGCAGCGTGCGCGCCCAGTCCAGTGTCTCCGACACCGATGGCGGCTTCCGCAGCTCGAGCTGCCGCAGCGAACGGACCACCCGTACGAGCTGGTCGGCCAGCATCTCCGGGATCTCCGGCACCCTGGAGCGCACGATCGCGCGCTCGCGCTCGGGCGTCGGGTAGTCGATGTGGAGGTACAGGCAGCGACGCTTGAGCGCTTCGGACAGCTCGCGGGTGCCGTTCGAGGTGAGCACGACGAAGGGCTGCTGGGTTCCGGTGACCGTGCCGAGCTCAGGGATGGTCACCTGGAAGTCCGACAGGATCTCGAGCAGCAGCGCCTCGAACTCGAGGTCCACCTTGTCGACCTCGTCGATCAGCAGCACGCTGTAGTGCGGGTTGCGTAGGGCGTGGAGCAGCGGGCGCTCCAGCAGGTAGTCCTCGCTGAACAGGTCGTCCTCGACCTCGTCCCAGGCTGCACCACCGCCGGCGTCCCCGCCCCTTGCGTGGGTGATCCGCAGCAGCTGCTTGCGGTAGTTCCACTCGTAGAGCGCCTTGGCTTCGTCGAGGCCCTCGTAGCACTGCAGGCGCACCAGCTCCGCAGCACGGGCAGCTGCCACTGCCTTGGCCAGCTCGGTCTTACCGACCCCGGCCGGTCCCTCGACCAGGATGGGCTTGCCCAGCCGTTCGGCGAGGTAGACGACCGTCTCTATGGCCGTGTCGACGAGGTAGCCGGCGGCCTCGAGGCGCAGGCGGACATCTTCGACCCCGGAGAACGCGGACGACACCGCCGCAGACGACATGGCAGCGGGTGGCACCGGTCCGGACGACACCAGCGGGCTCCTCGCCGTGCCCGACACCCGCGGTTCGCACGGCGACGACGAGGCTACGGCACCCTCCCCATGAGCGACCACCCGGTGCCCCCGCCCGGCGCAGGCCACTACCGTCCAACGATCTCGGACGGCTTCCCGACCGCCGTCCATCAACGCACCAGGAGCAGGAGGTCACCCCATGCAGGCGATCCAGCTGCAGCAGCACGGCGGAGCAGAGGTCCTCGAGGTCGTCGAGCTCCCCGACCCCGCACCCGGCCCCGGTCAGGTGCTGGTCGAGGTTGCGGCTGCGGGGGTGAACTTCATCGATATCTACCAGCGCACCGGGGCCTATGAGATCGACCTGCCGGGCGGGCTCGGCCTCGAGGGCGCAGGCGAGGTCGTCGAGGTCGGGCCGGGGGTGACCACACGCCAGGTCGGTGACATCGTGGCCTGGGCCGGCACCCGGGGCTCCTACGCCACCCACCTGTGCGTACCCGAGGACCGCTGCGTACGGGTACCCGCCGGTGTCACACCGGACCAGGCGGCAGCCCTGCTGCTGCAGGGGATGACCGCCCACTTCCTGACCCACTCCACGGCGAGCCTGCGCGAGGGCGAGACGGTCCTGGTCTACGCCGCAGCAGGCGGCGTCGGACGCCTGCTCGTGCAACTCGCCCTCCGGCGAGGCGCCAGGGTGCTGGCCGCCACCTCGACGCCCGAGAAGGCGGAACTGGTCCGTGCCCTCGGCGTTGAGGAGGTGCTGCTCTACCAGGACGTGGATGTGCCGGCGACCGTTCGCGAGTTGACCGGAGGCGAGGGTGTCGACGTCGTCTATGACGCAGTGGGTGCGGCGACCTTCGACGGCTCGCTGCGCAGCCTGCGCCCCCGGGGGCTCATGGTCCTCTACGGCGCAGCCTCGGGCCCCGTGCCCCCGGTCGATCCCCAGGTCCTGAACGCGCACGGCTCCCTGTTCCTCACCCGTCCGTCGCTGTTCCACCACATCGCGACGACCGACGAGCTCGAGTGGCGCGCCTCGAGCCTGTTCGAGCTGGTGCGCAGCGGTGCCCTGGACCTGGCCATCCACGATCGGTACGGCCTCGCCGAGGTCGGCGCCGCCCACGACGCGCTGGCCTCGGGCACCACGACGGGCAAGCTCCTGGTCCTGCCGTGACGGCGTCAGAGCCGGTGGACACCCCGGCCATCGAGGCGGCGAGGGACGCCGGCCTCGACGTCGAGGTCCGCCGCATCGAACGGCCGCGCAACCTCGCGGAAGCGGCCGAGCGCTACGGGGTACCGGCCCACCGACTCCTCAAGACCCTGGTCGTGCGCCGCGCGGCGGACGACTACGTCCTGCTCCTGCTCCCCGGACCAGAGCAGCTCTCCTGGCCGCAGCTCCGGGCACACCTCGGGGTGTCACGGATCTCACTTCCCGACGCCGAGGAGGCCCGTGCAGCGACCGGCTACGAGCGCGGCACGATCACCCCGCTGGGAGCACGCGGTGCCTGGCCCGTGCTCGCCGATGCCTCGATCCCCGGTGCCGGCACCGTGACGGTGGGAGCGGGTGCGCACGGGGTGTCGCTGCGCGTGGACGCCGACGCGCTCCTCGCGGCTGTCGGCGCCGAGGTGGTGGCACTCACCGCCCAGGACCCCCCGGCGCCGCGCAGCTGACGGGACGTGGCCGGGCGCAGGGGTGCGGAGACCGGATCACGTAACCGCGGCCATGCCGATCAGCATGCCGCCGTGTCGTCGGGCAGGACCTCGGAGAGCACCGGCGCGGTGCGCAGGGAGATGACGGTCGTGCGCGAGGGCCCCAGGGGATGTCCGACCGTCACCGTGAGGTGGTGGTCACATCCCGTGTCGCCCTGGAAGCGGTAGCAGCCCGGACCGAGGTCGGTGATCTGCCCCGTCGGGCTCGCGACGAGCACCGGCGTACCACGCCGTGCCGGCGCCACCGACAGCTCGAACACGATCGCCGCACGCCCATCGGCGTCGGCACCGGACCCAGCCGCGGGCGACGAGGACGCGGGCAGCGTCGGCGACACGTGATCGAGGCGGGCCTCGTAGTGCACCACGGTGGGCGAGAAGTCCGGCAGCAGGCTCAGCCCGTCGAGCACGAGTTCGAGCAGATCGAGGGGACCGAGGGGCTGCGACCATGCCTCGTCCACCTCGACCACACGGGACCGTCCCGCCGCTACAGCCTCCGACCCATCAACACCCGTCGGCTCCACCCTGCACCTCCTGCCCGCCTACCAGCAGCGGTGCGGTCCGAGCTGCGATCCTCCGCGACCAGCTGACCCACGGAGCTGTCGTTGGCACCGACGCGCCAGAGCGGCTGCGGCCCCAGGTGCACTGGCCACCTACCAACCTGCGCACCGTCCGACCTGCGCACCGTCCGACCTGTGCACCGCCCGACCTGTGCACCGTCCGACCTGTGCACCGTCGTAGCGGTGACCCTACGAGGCCGCAGGTGATGCCTGGCGCTCGCAGTCACCTACCAACTCATGCGGAGAGCGCACAGACCTGCACGATCGTCCATCCACAGCCACCGCGGTTCGTCCCCTACCGTTCCACCGCAGACGCCCGCGGTGGTCGCGGGACCTGTTCCAACGAGGAGACGACGGTGCGAGCCATCAGGATCACGCAGTTCGGCGGCCCCGAGGTGCTGCAGTTGGTCGACGACGAGCCCGATCCCGTACCGCCCCCCGGCATGGAGTTGCTGGAGATCGCTGCCGCCGGGATCAACTACGCGGACACCCACCAGGCCGAGAACACCTACCTCGCCCCAGCCACCCTGCCGATGATCCCTGGCGCGGAAGCCGTGGGCCACCTCCCCGACGGGCGTCGGGTCGTGGCGCTGCTTGCCGGAGGTGGCTACGCCGAGCGGGCCGCCGTCGCTCCGGCCGTGGCCTTCGACGTGCCCGACGGGGTGACGGACGGCGCTGCCCTGGCACTGGTACTCCAGGGCACCACGGCCTGGCACCTGCTGCGCACCAGCGCACGGATCACCCCCGGGGAGTCGGTGGTCGTGCTCGCGGCCGCTGGAGGCGTCGGCACCCTGGCGATCCAGCTGGCTCGACGCTTCGGCGCCGGTCGCATCATCGCCGCCGCCTCGACCGAGGAGAAGCGCCAGCTCGCGACGCAACTGGGAGCCGACGTCACCGTCGACTCCCGCAGCGAGGACCTGAAAGGGGCGCTCGAGGAGGCGAACGGGGGCAAGGTGGACGTGGTGCTCGAGATGGCAGGTGGCCGTACCACCGACCAGAGCATCGCTGCCCTGGCACCCTTCGGGCGGTGCGTGGTGTACGGGATGGCCTCACGCGAGGCGCCGAGCCCGATCGATCCCGGCCAGTTGCTCGTCCGCAGCCGTGGGGTGATCGGGTTCTGGCTCGCACACGCCATGCGTGACCCGGCCCGGTACCTGGCCGGACCGATGGGCGAGCTGATGGACCTGACCCTGGCAGGGGACCTCACCCCGGTCGTGGGTGGGACCTACCCCCTGTCGGAGGCCACCACGGCGCACCGGGACCTGCGGGAGCGCCGGACCGTGGGCAAGTTGGTCCTCGACCCGCAGGGCTGACAGCAGGATCGAACGTCCGTGGCCGGGTGCGGCAGCGGTGAGGTGAGAGCTCTCTCAGGGTGGTGACATCCGGCCTTCAGGTTGACGCTGCACCGTAGGGCTCGACAAGGGCACACACCCCGACCCCGACCTCCAGGGAGGAGCTCGCGATGCAACACCTCACCCGCTGGCGCACCGTCACCGCAGCCGCCACCACCGCCGCACTCGCCGCAGGGGCCTTCGGCATCGCGAACGCCGTCTCGGGTCGTGCGGAGCAGCCGACCGCGATCGAGCTCGCAGGTGACGTCGGCAGTGAGGAGCTCGCGATCGTCGCCGATCCCACCGACAGCACCGACAGCCCGGAGAGCGACGACAGCCCGGAGAGCGACGACAGCCCGGACAGCCAGATGTCGCCGACCGGCGACAGCGTGAGCCAGGCATCACTCGACAGCACGTCCTCACCGGACAGTCCGGACGAATCCGTCGAAGCCAGCGGATCCACGACCAACGGTGGGGCGATGGCTACGCGGGGGCTCTCGCTGGACAGTCCCTCCTCCGCCTCCAGCGCCGCAGGACCCGACAGTCCCTCCTCCGTCTCCAGCGCCGCAGCACCGGACAGCCCCTCCTCCGCCTCCAGCGCCGCAGCACCGGACAGCCCCTCCTCCGCCTCCAGCGCCGCAGCACCGGACAGCCCCTCCTCCGCCTCCAGTCCCGCATCGGTCGACTCCCCCAGCTCAACGAGCAGCTGAGGACGAGCAGCCACCACCCTCACAGCCGATCGAGGAGTTGGACGGCCCGGTCGATGCGATGCTCGACCTGCTGTCGCCACCCCGGCTCCTGGGCCCGGTGGGCACTGGTCGCCAGCCCGATCCACGCCGCCGCGGTCGCCCGCGCCAAGGGGCCGGTTCCGACCACCTCGACGTAGGCGGCCTCGACATCCCGGGTGTAGGCGTGGGCTGCAGTGGTGACCGAGGGATCGAGGTCACCGGTCGCCTCGAGGTGGGCGATGAGGTTGCCCGCGTCGTGGACGAGGTAGCCCTGGCCGGCCCCGTCGACGTCCAGGACACCGGAGATCGCCCCGTCCGGGCCGAGGAGCAGCTAGCCCGGGTGCAGGTCGCCGTGGACACCGACCAGTGGTGCGGTGACGGCTGCCGCCTCGTCCGCCACTGCAGCGATCTGCGCTGCGCGTGCGGGGAACAGATCCGCGAGCAGAGCGACGTGGCGTACCGGGTCCGCGAACGCCCGGGGATTCCGGGAACCGCGGACGCCGCTGACCGCGAAGCGCTCGGACAGCGCGACCAACGCGTCGGGGCCCGGCACCGGCGCACCGGCCCGCAGTGCCTCGGCGATCGTCGGCCCGCCGAGCGCCTCAAGTGCGACGATCCCCTGCTGCTCGGCGATACCGACCAGCCGCGGCACCGGGAGGCCTGCCGCCGTCAGCTGGCGGTGGCGCCGGGCCACCGAGCGGGCGCGGTGGAGCGGCAGGACCTTGCAGTACAGCACCCGCCCGCTGACGGGGCCGTCGACCCGCACCTCGACGACGGCCCGTCGGGTCGGTCGGTAGGCCCTGGTCCGCAGGCTCACCGTCCCGGGTGCGGCACCGAGCCGGTCCAGCAGCTCGCGCACACGTTCCGCAGAGATGGTCGAGGACAGGCCGGGGAGGTACGGGTCGAAGGGGAAACGCCAGACCGCGACCTCGACCTCACCAGCGGCCAGGACGAAGGCACCCTCCGGCAAGCCCTTCAGGTCCACGTGGGTGACCAGCAGCACCTCCAGGCGCTGCCCGTCCACCTCGAGGGTCGCCTCGTGCACCACCGAGCGGCTGCGCCCTGGCCGGTGGTGGACGCTGCGGGCACGGGTGGCGATGAGACGGCCACCTGCAGCACGCGTCGCCGTGGACAACAGCGCGCGTTCCTGCGCCGGCGAGAGCACCACCGGTTCACGCCGCTGCGCGACGGCTTCGGGCGGTGCCACCTCGGACATCGGCACCTCCTCAGCGGACCGCACCCAGCGGACCGCACCCAGCGGGGCGCAGTGTGGCCACCGGCGCTGAGTCGACGCTGAGCGGCAGCTGAGCGTTCCCTCAGTTGCGGGCGACCGCGCCCCGGCGTGGGGCACACTGCGCCCATGAACGTACTCATCGTCGAGGACGAGCCCCGCATCGCCGCCTTCGTGGAACGGGGGCTCAAAGCCGAGGGCTTCACCGTCGCCATCGCGGAGGATGGCTCGACCGGGTTCGTCCTCGCCTGCGACGAGCAGGTCGACCTGATCATCCTGGATCTGAAGCTGCCCCAGCTGTCCGGCGAACAGGTCCTGGCCAAGCTGCGACAGCGACGGCCGGATGTGCCCGTCATCGTCCTGACCGCCAAGGACGCCATCGACGACCGCGTCCGCAACCTCAACGCCGGTGCCGACGACTATCTGACCAAGCCCTTCAGCTTCGCGGAACTGCTCGCTCGCGTCCACGCCCGGCTGCGCGCCCGCGACCAGCACACCTCCGCGGCGCTCGAGCTCGGTGGCGTCAGCCTCGACCTCCACGGTCGCACCGTCGCCGTCGACGAGCGCCGTGTTGAGCTCACGGCGCGGGAGTTCGCGTTGCTCGAGACCTTCATGCGCCATCCCGGCCAGGTCATGTCCCAGGTCCAGCTGATGGACCGGGTGTGGGGCTATGACTTCGAGCCGGGGTCCAACGTGGTCGAGGTCTACGTCGGTTACCTGCGCCGCAAGCTCGGCAAACAGCGCATCGAGACGGTGCGAGGTGCCGGCTACCGGTTCGTGCCATGAGCTGGCGCCGTGGCGATGGCGAGCCACCTCGCACGCCGTGGCGGTGGCTGCGTGTGCGTGTTCCTGCCACCGCGATGGTGGTGTTCACCGTCAGCCTCGCCGTCGCGGCGATCCTGGCCTACGAGCTGCTGCTCCAGGACGGACGGTCCGACATCGACATCGTGATCGCCCGTGAGCACGAGCGGTTCGAGCGGTCCATCGCCACCCTGCTCGAGGAGGTACGTCAGGACGAGCCGAGCGCCGATGATCGCACCGCCCTCGAGCGCGCCATCCGCCGCTACCTGGAACTGAACCCGAGCACCGCCTCCTACTGGACGATCGTGACCTTCGAGGACGGCCTCAGGCTGGCCGCGAGCAACGGCCCCCCGGAGCTCGAGCCACTGTTCACCGACCGACGTCTGCCCACCGGGCCACTGAACGCCCGCGAGGTGATCGACACCGGGACCGAGGCGGGCCAGATCCTCACCTCCTCAGCCCCCATCCTGTTGGGCGGCGAGCAGCTGGCCACCCTCCAGATCGTGGCACCGATGGCGCCGGTACGCAGCGAGGCGCGGGAGGCCGCCTACGTGATCGCCGCGGCTGCCGGCGCGTCGCTGCTGGTTGGTGGCGTGCTGCTGGCCGCCACGCTGTGGCGGGCACTCACACCCCTGAGCGGCCTGGCTGCGGCCGCGCGCTCAACGGAGCTGCAGCGACTGGACGCCCGCGTGGAGGAGCCCGACTCCGGCGACGAGGTGGCCCTGCTGGCAGCGGAGTTCAACGGGATGCTCGAGCGATTGGAGGCGGCTACGCGCCAGCAGCAGGAGTTCCTCGCCAGCGTCGGCCACGAGCTGCGGACCCCCATCACCATCGCTCGCGGCAACCTCGAACTGGTCACCACGGTGGACCGCGACGATCCAGCGGCGATCGAGGAGACCGTCGCGATCGTGAGCGACGAGCTCGGACGGATGGGACGGCTGGTCGAGGACCTCATGACCTTTGCCCGGGTACAGACCCCCGACTTCATCCGTCCCCGCCCCCTCGACCTGGTGTCGTGGTTCGAGGAGCTCGAGCTCAAGCTCCAGGCCACGCCCCTCGGGCGCCAGGTCCGGATCGTCCCGCCGCCACCGATCACCCTCGAGGCGGACCCTGACCGCCTGACCCAGGCGGTGTTGAACCTGACCAACAACGCCGCCGTCCACAACCCCCCGGACACGCCCATCCGGATCCGTGCGGCGATGGACCCCGACCACCCACGGTTGCTGCTCCTGGTCGAGGACGAAGGACACGGCATCGATCCGGAGATCCTCGACGAGGTGTTCTCGCCCTTCGTTCGGGCGGGTGAGGCCAGGGACTCGACCGGCCTCGGCCTGGCGGTGGTCCATGCCGTGATGACCGCCCACGGCGGCCAGGTCGATGTGCGCTCGGCTACCACCGGGACGGTGGTGACCCTGGCACTGCCCTGCTCAGCCTTCGCAGAGGAGCACCAGGCGCCTGCGGAGGAGACCCGGCGACGCCCGCGACCGGAGCTCGAGCGCACGCGCAGCGACACCCAGCGCCTCCCCGACACCCAGCCCCTCCCCGACGCCCAGGCATGGTCACCGTCGCGGACACGCGGACACGGGCGGTGATGACATGGACACCCCACGCCGTTGGCAGGTCGCCAGCATCGCCACCGCCGTCGCCGGTCTCGGGCTCGGCAGTCTGCTCGTGGGGCGCTCGCCCTCCATCGAGGTGGCCCCGATCGACCTCGATGCCGTGAGCAGCGCCGCCGCGACCGAGGAGCGCTCCCTCGACCGGCCGATCCCCGACCCGGCTGAGATCGTGACGCCGCAGGTCCGTGAGCACCGGATCGCTCCGGCAACCGACCCAACCTTCGGAAGCCTGCCCGGTGCCGACGCACCGGCATCGTCGACCTCGCGGGAGGGTTCCGGTGAGCTGACCGGAACCACGCCCGCCACGCCACGGACCCGCTCCGACGCTCCCGCAACCTCTGGATCTGCCGACAACCCCGCGCCTGCCGACAGCAGCGACTCGGCCAGCAGCCCTGCGCCTGCCGACAGCCTCGACTCCGCCAGCAGCCTCGACTCCGCCAGCAGCCTCGACTCCGTCAGCGGTTGAGCACAGCCAGGTCGTCGCGGTGGATCACCTCGCGGGCGTAACCCGTCCCGAGCTCGGCCGCGGCATCGCGGGTGCTCCGCCCTGCGAGGCGGACCACATCGGCGACCTCGTAGTTGCTGAGACCCCGGGCGACCACCAAGCCCTCGGGATCGACCACCTCGACGGCGTCACCCACGCCGAACCGGCCGTCGGCTCGCGTCACACCGACCCCGAGCAGGGACACCCCCCGGGAGCGCAGAGCCTCCGCCGCACCGGCGTCCACGTGGATCCGTCCGTGCACCCGCAGCGCGTACCCGATCCACAGGCGTCGGGCTTCGACGCGGTGGGGTGCCGCCACGAACCACGTCCCGACCTCCTCACCGTCCAGCACCTGCGACAGGACGCGGTCGCGGCGCGCGTCGGCGACCACGGCGTGAGCCGCCGAGGCGGCGGCGACCCGGGCGGAGCCGACCTTGGTGCGCATGCCTCCCGACCCGACGTAGGAACCGACCCCACCGATCCGGGCGAGGTCGAGGTCGGCGACATCGTCGACGCGACGGATCAGTTGCGCACCCCGTTCGCTCGGCTCGCGGTCGTACAGCCCCGCGACATCGGAGAGCAGCACCAGCAGATCGGCGTCCAGCATCGAGGTGACCAGGGCGGCGAGGTGGTCGTTGTCGCCGTAGGCCAGCTCGTCGGTGGCCACGGCGTCGTTCTCGTTGATGATCGGCAGGGCGCCGAGCTCCAGCAACCGGTGCAGCGCCGTGCGGGCGTTCAGGTAGCGGCCGCGGTGCACGAAGTCGTCCTGGCTGAGCAGGATCTGTGCAGCCGTCGCGTCGTGCGCGGTGAGGACCCGCTGGTAGGCCTGGATCAGCTCACCCTGCCCCACGGCCGCCGTGGCCTGCAGGGTCGGCAGGTCGAGGGGGCGACGTGTCAGGCCGAGCAGGCCCATCCCTGCGGCCACCGCACCCGAGGAGACCAGCACCACCCGGGTCCCGGCGTGACGGGCGGCGATCACCTGCGTCGCGAGGGTGGCCACCTGCTCCTGATCGAGCCGGCCATCGGCGCCGCGCAGGCTGGAGGACCCGACCTTGACCACCGCCAGGGCAGGACGTGGGAACCGCAGGCTCACGGTTGGCCCTGCCCGTCGTCGTCCTCCTCGGCGTCCTGCTCCCCTGCCAGCAGCGCGGCCCGCTCCTCCTCGGGGAGGTCATCGAGCTCAGGATCGAAGGTGAACACCGCATCGCCGATCACGACGTCGTCACCGGTGCGTGCGCCAGCCTCGACCAGCGCGCGTTCCACCCCGGCTCGCCGCAGGCGGCCCTGGAGGTAGCGCACCGCACCTCGCTCCTCCAGGGGCAGCATCTGCACCCAGCGCTCCACCCGCCGACCGACCACGTGGTAGGCACCATCCGAGCCCCGCTGCACCGTGAAGTCCGGCCCCCGGGGCGCGAGCTGGATCACCACCTCGTCATCGCTCGGCGCGTCGCTGCGCACCCCGACGCGGTCCCGCTCCTCGGCGACCAGGGCGCCCAGCCGGAAGCGCAGGGCATCCAGACCCGCACCGGTCGCCGCGGAGACCTCGAAGACGTCCTCGCCGGCGGTGGCGAGCTGGTCGGCCATCAGCTCGGCCATGGCACGCGCGTCGGGCAGATCGAGCTTGTTCAGCGCCACCACCTGGGGGCGCTCGAGCAGCGACGGATCGTGGCGCTCCAGCTCGCCCCGCAGCGCGGCGAGGTCGGCCACGGGATCGCGCTCCGGTTCCATCGGGGCTGCATCGACGACGTGCAGCAGCACCAGGCAGCGTTCGATGTGGCGCAGGAAGCGGGTACCGAGCCCACGTCCCTCAGCCGCCCCCTCGATCAGGCCGGGTACATCGGCCAGGACCACGTCGATGGGGGTGCCATCGGCCGCGTCACCTGCGCGCATCACGCCGAGGTGGGGGGTCAGGGTCGTGAACGGCCACGCTTCGATCCGGGGACGTGCAGCGGACAGCCGGGCGACCAGGGAGGACTTGCCGACCGACGGGTAGCCCACCAGGCCCACGTCGGCGATCAGCTTGAGGTCGAGGCGGAGCGCGCGTTCCTCGACGTGTTCCCCGCGTTCCCGGAACCGGGGCAGGCGTCGGTGACGGTTGGCGAAGGAGGCGTTGCCCCGTCCACCACGGCCTCCGGCGGCGACCACCGCCCGCTGGCCGTCGGTGATGAGGTCGGCGAGCACCGCGGAGGTGTCGCGGTCGCGTACCACCGTGCCGATCGGCACACCGATGACCTCGTCGCGACCTCGTTCGCCGGTCCGGAGCATCCCCGCGCCGTGTCCACCGTCGCCGCCACGCCGGTGTGGCGCGCGCCGCAGATCGAGCAGCGAGGTCACGTTGCGGTCCGCCCGGAGCACCACGGCGCCGCCGGCACCGCCATCGCCGCCGTCCGGGCCCCCGCGGGGCACGTGCGCCTCACGTCGGAAGGAGACGGAGCCGTCACCACCGTCACCACCGCGCACGTGGATGGTGCACTCGTCGATGAAGCTGGCGGCCTCCACGATGGCTCCGGGCTGCGGTGATGGGCACGTCGATCGATCGGCTCAGACCCTACGGGTGCCGGCTGACGGATGGAGCGCCGAACGGATAGAGCGCCGAACTGCACGAGGGCGGCCGCGTGGCCGCCCTCGTGTACGTCGCGTGGGCCGGTCTCAGACCTCGGCCGGGTCCACGTGCGCCGTGGTGCGGGCGCGGGTCTTGTGGAAGCGAACGGAGCCATCCACCAGTGCGAACAGGGTGTCGTCGCCGCCACGGCCGACGTTGCTACCGGGGTGCACCTTGGTGCCCCGCTGGCGGATGATGATGCTGCCGGCGGTGACGGTCTCACCGCCGAAGCGCTTGACGCCGAGTCGCTTGGCGTTGGAGTCGCGGCCGTTGTTGGAGGAGCCGCCGCCCTTCTTGGTCGACATGTCAGATCTCCTCGATCCGGATGGTGGTGTGGTGCTGACGGTGACCGCGACGCTTGCGCTGCCGCGACTTGTTCTTGTAGGTGAAGACCCGGAGGTGCTCACCGCGCTCGTGACCGGTGATGGTGGCGGCGACGTTGCGGCCCGCTAGGTCGCTGCCAGCGACCACGGCACCCGCGTCGTCGACGACCATGACCGGACGCAGGGTGACGGTGTCACCGATGGCGCCGGTGAGCTTCTCCACGGTGAGCTGCTGTCCGGGCTCGACCCGGTACTGCTTCCCACCCGTTGCGATGACCGCGTACACGGCTGCTCCTGTCGTTCCTGTGGCACGTCGCGTGGTCGACCGTGCCCCGCCGGTGCGGGGTGGCTCGGCGCTTCCGGGGCCGGTGCGAAGGGGCGGCGGCCGCTGGGAGCGGATCCGATCCGCGACGTTCCTCCTGGAACGCTACGGACCGAGGTCAAGCCAGATCGTGGTGGCGACGGCGTGACGGTGTGTGGCTGGTGTCGGCGCAGGGAAGACCGGTGCGCGGTCCACGCTGGACAGTGAAGATACCGGCACGTCGACACAGCGGTCAACCGGGGCCGGTTCGGTCCCAACCATGGGCCGGCTCTGGGGCCTCCCGCCGTCACCCGCGACCGGTCGGGGCCAGGCACCACGGGCCCCGTCGACCGGCCACGTTCACGTCGGCACGAGGACCTGGCACCCTGTGCCCGCAGCACTGCCGAGGTGTCGCCGAGGTGTCGAGGAGAGGTCGAGGTGTCCGCGCTGACGTGCAGCAGCCAGGCCCGCACCCTGGCCGAACCCCTGGCAGGCACCGCCAGCCGGGCTGCGGGCTACGTGCTCATCGAGCAGCCCGGTAGCTGGGGCCGCAAAGCGGTGATCGAGTCCGACCTCGACCCGGTGCTGGGCGGGCAACTCGAACAACGAGCCGCCGCCGCAGGGGTCAAGGTCCTGTTGACCCGGCGCCCCGGACCACACCCGCGCATCGAGTCCGATCGCCGCCAGGTCGCGCTGGTCCACACCGGTGCGACGCCGTGGATGGAGGTGTGCGACCTCGATCTGACCGCGCTCGCCGCCCTCGATCCGGCGGTGTGCGCCGCGCCGACCCCGCCCGGGCGTGGCCACCTCGAGACACGTCCGAGGTGGCTGGTCTGCACCCATGCACGGCGTGACCGGTGCTGCGCCACCCTGGGCCGGCCGATCGCCGACACCCTGGGCGCGCTGCACCCGGACGCCACCTGGGAGGTCAGCCATCTCGGTGGACACCGCTTCGCCGGCACGATGCTGGTCCTGCCCGAGGGGCTGGTCTACGGCCAACTCGACGTCGCCGCGGCCATGGAGGTCATCACCGGCCACCTGGCGGGGCGACTCGACCTCGACCATCTGCGGGGGCGCAGCCGGTGGAGCCGGGCGGGACAGCTCGCGGAGATCGCCGCACGTCGCGCCCTCGGGCTGACCGATGTGGGTGGGGTGGAGCTCACGGATGAGGGACTCCTGCCACCCACCCCCGAGGGGGAGCCCGTCCAGCTCGTCCTCGACGCCGGCGGCCGGCAGGTCCAGGTGCGGGTGCGCGCGGTGCGCGATGCACGGCCACGGGCGATGTCCTGCGATGACCCGTCTGAGCCCACCACCCTGCTCACGGTCGACGAGGTCGAGGTGGTCGGCTGAGCGACCGCGCCGTTGCCACCTCAGCTGCGCAGGAAGTGCCACCCGAGCCGGGCGAGGGTGCGGGTGTCCCATCCGGCGGCCAGCTCAGCGGCCAGCCGGTAGACCCGATCGGGCCGACCGAGGGTGTGGAACCACGCCGGCGTCCCCGGCTGGCGGAAGGGCCCCCTGAGCACGGTCTTCTCCACGTCCTCGAGCAGGAAGGTGTTGTGCACCACCCCACGACCCGACTGGATGTCGGTGAGGGGACTGCCGGGGAACGCTCCCCAGGGCGGGGCGACCATGATGTAGGCGAGGCCTGACCACAGGTTGATCGCGACGGTGCCGTAGCGCAGCTCCTCGACCGCACGCTCCACGGCGGCCGCCACCTCCGGGTCGTCCAGCGAACGGGGATGTACGACCAGGGTGGCCCCCAGGGTCCCCATGAGCTGCTCGTTGCAGAAGGTCACGGCCTCGTCGAGGAAGTCCGGTACCGACCGGGGCGCGTCGAGGGCGACCTCTCCCATCAGCCCACAGAAGGCCTCCGTGGTGTAGGCGATGTCGTCCTCGATATCGGGATCGAGGGCGGGGATCAGGGTGAAGGGCAGGTCCTCCTCCCCCATCGGCCCGAACCGCTCCGCCTGGGGATGAGCGGTCACGAAGGCCTCGTACCGCTCGAGGGCACCGGGGTAGTAGGGCGTCCGTGGTGTGGCACGGCGCAGGCTCGCGCGCACGGCCTCCAGCAGGTCACGCCGTCGCCCCCAGGAACGGTGCTGGACGAGCATCCGTGGGGTGACGCAGTTGAAGCCGGCGTTGACCACCAGGGTGGAGGCGATGGCATCCCCCCACCACGCGAGGTCCTTGTCGCTCCACGGTCCCGGGACGACGATCAGCGGGCTGACGTTGCCGAGCTCGGAGGTGATCGGGGTGGTGATGCGGGGTGTGCCCTCGGCCTTGCGTTGACGACCCTGCGCCCCGGTCCCGAACACGATGGCGTCGTGGGTGGCGGCGGAGCCGGTGACGTGGATGGTGTCGATGGCCGGGTGGTCGGTGAGGTAGCGGCCCACCTCGGCATCGCCGTGGACGATCCGCAGCACGCCGGCCTCGACCAGAGGCGCGAAGGCCTCGATGAGGTGGGGGGCGAGGTAGGCGTTGACCGGGTTGAGCTTGAGCAGCACCACCCGCCCTTCGGCGAACAGCTGGTAGAGCGCGTCCATCGGCCCGATGGAGGAGATGTTGCCCGCACCGAGCACCAGGGCGATCTCCGGTCGCGGCGTGTGGCTGGGACGGTAGATGCGCCCCATCCGTGCCAGCGCCTCTTCCAGGGTGACCCCGCTCTGCAGCCACACCTGCGCGGAGGAGCCGGCGAACAGCACCCGGTCGAACCGGTCGACGGGGGTGACCTCGACCACCACCCGGCCCGCCTCCTCGCGCACCGAGCGCGGCTGCGGGCGACCATGGCTCGCGATGTCCCGCAGGGTCCCGGCCAGCAGGGCGAGGTTGCGGACGATCGCCAGGATGCCGGTACCCCACTCCTCACCCTGGAGGTGGCTGTCGGGCTCGATGCCTTTGGCGGCCGAGGCGCTGGCGACCCAGGCCTCACCGGCAGCAAGGACCGTCTCCTGGCACGCCTCGAGCAGGGCGATGCGCGCGGTGATGTCGGTGCGGCACCACGCAGCGGCACCCCGCGTGAGGTCCTCGAGGGCGGTGTCCATCGCCGCCGTGTCCGCCGGGGGCGACGTGCCGCCGGCCGTCACCGCGCCCGTATCGGTCGTCGCCGGTACCGGTACCGGGCCGTCGGTCGCCTCGACCCGTGCCCTGCCCTCGCCTGAGATCGACTGCCCCACGGCGCCACCTCCCACCTCACCGCCGCGGACCCAGCCGCGGTTCGAAGCCGCAGCAGCAGCTTACGGCCCAGCGCGGCTCACACCGTGCCCACGCCCCGGATCCAGCTGTCGTGCAGCCGGCCGTAGACGCCACCCTCGGCCACCAGTTCGCGGTGATGACCCCGCTGGACCAGGACTCCCTGGTCGAAGACCAGTACCTCGTCGGCCGCCTCGGCGGTGGACAGCCGGTGGGCGATGGTGACCGTGGTGCGTCCCGAGGTCAGCCCCAGCAGCGCCCGCTGGGTGCGGACCTCCGTGGCGGGGTCCACCGCCGAGGTCGCCTCGTCCAGCACCAGCAGGTCGGGGTTGGCCACGTAGGCCCGCGCCAGGGCGACCAGCTGGCGCTCCCCCGCCGACAGGGAGTTGCCCCGTTCGCCGACACGGGTGTGGAGGTGGTCGGGCAGTTCCGCCACCCAGTCCTCCAGGCCGAGCTCCAGCATCGCCAGGGCGAGGTCCTCCTCGCTGAGGTCCGCGCGGCCCATCGCCACGTTGTCGGCGATGGTGCCGTCGAACAGCGCCCCGTCCTGGGGCACCATCACCACGCGTTGCCGGAGCGAGTCGAACCGCACCTGGTCCACCGGCACACCGCCGAGCAGGACCTGCCCCTCGAGGGGGTCCATCAAGCGTGTGAGCAGCTTGGCGAAGGTGGTCTTGCCCGACCCGGTCTCACCAACCACCGCCACGCGGGTGCGCGGTGCGATCGTGACATCGACGTCGTCGAGCACCACCGGGCCCGTCGCCGCGCGGGCCGGCTCCCCGGGACGGGGGTAGCGGAAGGACACGTGCGCGAAGCGGATCCCCAGGGGCCCCTCGGGCAGCGTTCGGCCGTCCTCACCGGGGTCGGCCACATCGGGCTCCATGTCCAGCACGTCCAGCACCCGCCGCCACCCGGCGACCGCGGTCTGGCCCTCGTTGATCACCTCGGCGGCGATCAGCACGGGGTCGATGAACAGGGTGATCAGGAACAGGAAGGCCAGCACCGTGCCGACGGTCACCTGGTCGTCGACCCCGAGCAGGACACCGCCCACCACGGCCGCCGCAGTGGCCGCGGCCCCGAAGACCTCGCCGGTGCCCGAGAACAGGGAGGAGTAGCCGCCGGCGCGCACCGCGGCGCGCCGGTGGTCCTCGATGGCTGTATCCAGGCGGTCCTGGGTGCGTCCCTCGATGCCGTAGGCACGTACGACGGGCGCACCCACCACGGTCTCGGCGAGCACACCGAGCATCGCACCGACCTTCTCGCGCACGACCATGTAGGCCACGGTCAGGCGGCGCTGGAACCAGCGCGCCCCCACCATGAAGGGCACGAACACCGCCAGCACGATCAGGGTCAACCGCCAGGAGTAGATCGCCATCACCAGCGTGGCGACGGTGAGCTGGCCGACAGCGGTGATCAGGTTCAGACCGGCCCACTGCATGAACCGGCTGATCTCATCGATGTCGGAGGTGACCCGCGAGACCAGGGAGCCACGCTGCTGGGTGGCCTGGTGCAGCATCGACAGGTCGTGGATGTGGCGGAAGGCGCGCACCCGCAGGCTGGACAACGCGGTCTCCACCACCGCCGCGAGACGGTAGTTCATCGCGCCGCTGGCCAGGGCCGTCACGGCCACGGCGACGCCGGCCGCCGCGACCACCGCGACCACGGCACCCAGGTCGAGCCCCGTCCCACCCTCGAGCCCGTCGTCGATGGTGCGCTGCACGGCGACGGGCACGATCGCCCGACCCGCCGTGGCGAGTAGCGCCAGCAGCAGCGTCACCGTGAGGCCGACCTTCAGCTCCGGGGACAGCGCCAGCCCGCGCCGCAGCGTGCGCCAGGCCCCGTCGGGGCTCGGTGGCGGTGTGGTCGGGGCCGGGGCCGGGGCGAGGGCGCTCACGGCTGCCCCCCACCATCGCCGTGGGTGTGCGCGGCGACCTCGCGCTCGCGGGCGTCCTCGGCGTAGGCCGTGACCAGATGGCGGTACGCGGCGTCCTCGGCCAGCAGCTGCTGGTGGGACCCACGGGCCCGGATGGCGCCGTCAGCGAGGAAGACCACCTCGTCGGACAGCGCGATGGACCCCTGGCGGTAGGCCACGACCACCACCGTCGCCGGCAGCTGGGCTGCGGCCAGCCCCCGCAGGATGTCGGACTCCACCGCCGGATCCACTGCCGAGGTGGCGTCATCGAGGACCAGCAGGCGGGGGCGTCGCACCAGCGCCCGGGCCAGGGCGATGCGCTGGCGCTGCCCGCCGGACAGGGTCGCACCGCGCTCGCCGACGGGGGTGTCATAGCCGTGCTCGAGGACACGGATGAAGGCGTCGGCCTGGGCGAGCCGGGCTGCCGCGTGGACCTGTTCCTCGGGGATGTCCGCGCCGAGGGTGATGTTGCCCCGCACGGTGTCGTCGAACAGGAAGGCCTCCTGGAACACGATGGCCACATGCTCGGCGAGCTGGTCACGGGCAAGGTCACCGAGCTCGCGGCCGTCGAAGGTGATGCGCCCGGCGTCGGGGTCGTAGAGGCGCACCAGCAGGGAGGCGATCGTCGACTTGCCCGAGCCCGTGGCCCCTACCAGTGCGACGGTGCGTCCCGGCGCGACGTCGAAGGTGACCGAGCGCACCCCACGGCCCTGTTCGGCTCCGGCGGCGCCGGGCGCGTCGGGCGGCGGCGTCGCCGGCACCCCCGGCACCGGCGCGACGGGTCCTGAGAGGTGCTCACGCTCGGCGCTCGGGTGGCGGAAGCCCACCGCGTCCATCGCCGTGGGTGCACCGCCCTGGCCATCGCCGGGCGCCTGGCCGTAGACCATCCGGTCGGTCGCCGCGAGCACCCGCGAGACGCGATCCCATCCGACCACGGCCCGCGGCAGCTCCCCGAGCAGCCACCCGAAGACCCGCATGGGCAGGGCGACCAGCCGGAACAGGTAGGCGAACTGCACCAGGTCGCCCGGGGTCAACGCACCGTCACGGACCCGATAGGCCCCGACCAGCAGCACCAGCAGGATGCCGACGTTGGGCAGTGCCTCGATGACGGGGTCGAAGAAGGCCCGGAGTCGCCCGACGCGGATCATCTTGTCACGCAGGTCCTCGCTGATGGCGCGGAAGCGGGCTTCCTCGGCATCCTCGCGGCCGAGGGTCTTGACGACCAGTGCGGCGTCGAAGGACTCGTGCGCCACCTCGGAGACCTCGGCGCGGGCCTGTTGTGCCACGGTGGCCGCCGATCGCATGCGCCGCTGGTAGAACCAGTTGGCGAAGGCCAGCAGGGGTCCGACCGCGAAGCCGATGGCCGCCAGTGCGGGGTCGGTGGCGATCAGCAGCCCGGCGGTCAGCACCAGCAGCAGGCTCGCGCCGAGCGCCATGGGCAGCGGCGCCGCCACGAAGAAGGCCGACTCCACGTCCGCGTTGGCGTTGGAGAGCAGCTCACCCGTGGGATGCCGCCGGTGCCAGGCGATGGGCAGCTCCAGGTAGCGCCGGGTGACCTTACGACGGTAGGTGGACTGGAGCCGGAACTGCGCGTGATAGGCCCCCAGCCGGCGGGCGACCACGCCGACGGCCTTCAGCAGTGCCACGGCGAGGATGAGCGTGACCGCCAACAGCACGAGCCCCCGGTCCACCGCCCCGGAGGCGAAGATGGGGATCAGCACCTCGTCGGTGACCCAGCCCAGCACCAGCGCGGACAACACCAGCATCACGGCGTAGAGCGCGGAGCCGCCGATGCCGATGGCGAAGGGCCCCGGCGCGGACCGCAGTGCCACGCCGATCACGGCCAGGCCACGCCGCACCAGCCCGTCGTCGGACGGGTCTTTGGGGGTGGGGCGGGCGGCTGCGGTCACCGTGCCGAGGGTAGCCAGCCAGCACCAGATGTCTTGACGTCGAGATATCCCCTGGCCACGGCCGGCCGCACCCTGCTCAGGCCCCTGCGACCAGGACGTAGTCGCGCCCCCCTGCCCGTTTGGCACGGTACATCGCCTGATCGGCGGCCTGCAGCAAGGCCTCGGGCGTGTCGCCGTGCTCGGGCGCCACGGCGACCCCGATGCTGGCACCGATGTCGAGCTCGCCGACACCCTCGAGGACGAGGGGGCCATCGAGCGCGTCGATCAGCGCCCGTGCGCTGCGATGGACGTCCTCGGGTGCCGCCAGATCCCGGAGCAGCACGACGAACTCATCCCCGGCGATGCGTGCCACGGTGTCCGACGCACGCACGGCGCCGGTGATGCGCTCTGCGACCGCGACCAGGGTGCGGTCGCCCACTGCGTGGCCCCTGTGGTCGTTGATCGCCTTGAACCCATCGAGGTCGAGGAAGCACACCGCCACCCGCCGCCCGGTGCGCTGGTGGTCGGCCAGCGCCCGCTCGAGGCGGTCGTAGAGCAGCTCACGACCCGGCAGCCCGGTCAGGCGGTCGTGGGTGGCGGCGTGCATGGCCGCCCCGAGCAGTCGACGCCGGGCGATGGCCACGGCCGCCTGGTCGGCCATACCGAGCAGGGCGTCGAGGGACACACCCGCATCCCGAGCCATGCTCGCGACCACGACGCCGAGCAGTCGGCCGTCGTCGCGCAGCGGTACCACCGTCGCCCGGGTGGAGCCGAAGCGGGCCAACAACGCGTCGAGGTAGGGGTCGGCCTCGCCCTGGACGAGCTCCACGGGGCCGGGCGACTCGAGCATCCTGGCCAGCACCGGGGTGGATCCCACCGGGATCTCCAGCTCGAGCCGGGCGGAGGTGTCCTCACCGAAGCCCACCGCCGCGAGGGTCCGCAACGCACCTGCCTCCGCATCCCAGGACAGCACGGATGCGCGCTGAGCACCCGTGACCGTCGGCACCGCCGCCGCCACCACTTCGGCGATCGCCTCCTCGCTGTGCAGCTGCGCGAGGGTGCGGGAGAACTCGAGCAGCGCCTGGGTTGCGGCGGCACTCCGCCGCTCGGCTGCCAGGGAGGAGGCGGCCTCCACCGCCGCAGCAGCCAGGCCGGCGTAGGCCTCGAGGTGGTCCTGCTCGGTCGGCAGGAATCCGCTGTCCGCCGGCAGGAAGGCCGCCAGCGCGCCGTAGCGCCGCCGCGCGGTGGCGACGGGCGCCACGATCGCGACGTACTCCTCGGTGTCCACGGTGTCGCCCGCGAGCAGGGCGCGACCGAGGCGTCGGGTCAGCTCCGGCGGGAACCCGTCGCCGATCATCCGTTCCTCACCGGTGTCGAGCCGCAGCGCGATGAGGTGATGCTGGGCGCGGACCGCGGTCCCGGCGCGATCGGCGAGACGCTCGAGGACACGGTGGAGGTCCTCGGCACCCAGGGTGTCGAGCACCGCCTTCTCGAGCTCGGTGACCTGGTAGCGCAGCGCCTCGGTCACGGTGGCGCGGGTCTCGCGGCGGGCGCCCAACGCCCAGCGCCTGAGTGCCGGCCAGCGCAGGATGTACTGGCACTCCTCGGCGCCGTCCACCTGGCAGGTGGGGTGGTCGATGCGGGCGGGAGGGAGCCCGAACAGCACGGTGACACGGGACAGCAGGCCCTGGTTGTAGTCACAGTCGTAGCGGCTGGGGGTGTACTGCGGGCGGAGGCGGTAGGCGACGGTGCCCTGGCGCGGGGTGGTCTCGACCGTGCGCATCGTGGCGCTGGTGGAGAACTTCACGTTGGCCCGTGCGATGCTCTTGAGCACCTGCTGGGGGGAACCGAGCGCACCGATCACCATCCTCTGGGGACGCCCGAGCTGCGCATCCAGGACGTAGCACCCGATGCGGTAGGCGACCCGCGGATCCCCGGCCAGGGCGGCGGCCGCCGCGAACAGCGCGATCTTCTGGTCGTAGGTGGACCAGGTGCGCTCGTCCTCGAGCACGGCGACAGGGCGCTGCTCACCGGCTCTGGCGAGCAACTCCTCGACCGCCACGGCACCGAGCTGATCGCGGACGTACGAGACGATCAGACGGGTGGTGATACCCGCCGTCTCACGCTGAGCGTCGTCGTCGTCGTTCACTCGAGTTCGCTGATGACCCCCCGGCCCTCGCAGGCCTCGCAGGTGTGGCTGAAGGACTCCAGCAACCCTTGGCTGACGTTCTTGCGCGTCATCTGCACCAGCCCGAGCTTACTCACCTCCGACACCCGGGTCTTGGTTCTGTCGCGCAGCAGCTCGCGCTTGAGCCGCCGCACCACCTGCTCCTGGTTGGCCTTGAGCAGCATGTCGATGAAGTCGATCACGATGATGCCGCCCATGTCGCGCAGGCGGAGCTGCCGCACGATCTCATCAGCGGCCTCGAGGTTCGTGCGCAGCACGATCTCCTCGAGGTTGGTGTCCTTGCTGCCCGTGAAGCGCCCGGTGTTGACGTCGATGACCTTCATCGCCTCGGTGGACTCGACGATGAGGTAGCCACCCGAGGGCAGCCACACCTTGCGACCCATGGCCTTGCGGAGCTGCTCGGCGACGTCGTAGGCGTCGAACAGCGCGGGCAGCTGCTCGCGGCGCGCCGCAGCGGCAGTCAGGTCCACGGCGCCGACCGCTCCCGCGGCATCGGTGCCGGCCGCGTCGCCGTCGCCATCGGCGTCGGGATCGGCCGCGTCGGTGCCGGTGTCGGTGGCGTCGGAATCGGCCGCGTCGGTGTCGGACGCGAGGTCGTCCGTCGCGGTACCGGTGCCGGCCGCGCCCTTCTCAGCCTCGCCAGCGGTTGCCGTCGTATCCGGGTCCTGTGCGTCGTCCTGTGCGCCAGCGCCGTCCTGTGCGCCGTCCTGTGCGCCGGTCTGCAGCGGTGGTGCGCCGGCCGCCCGGGCACGGGCGTCCGCGGTGGGGGCGCCGTACAACTCCACCTTGTCGATCAGCTCCGGAGCGACCTCGTCGAGGTAGGCCCGGACCTGGTGGTAGAGGTCCTCGTCGTCGACGATGGCACGCTCGAACTCCGGGCCGAAGTTGTCCCGGATCACCTTCACGACCAGCGGTGGTTCCTCGTACACCGCGGTGAGGGCCTTGGCACCCTCAGCGGCCTGCTCCACCCGCGACCACTTGGCCAGCAGCCGCTCGAGGTCCGCCAGGATCTGCTCCTCACTGGCGCCCTCTGCAGCTGTACGAACGATGATGCCGTGGTGGTCGGGCTTGACCTTCTTGACCACCCGCCGGAGCCGGTCACGCTCCTTGTCGGTCAACTTGCGGGAGATGCCGAACAGGTCGGAGTTGGGCGCGAGCACCATGTAGCGGCCTGCCAGGGACAGGTGCATCGTCAACCGCGGCCCCTTGGAGCCCATCGGGTCCTTGGTGACCTGTACCAGGACCTTCTGGCCGGGCTTGAGCGCGTTCTCGATGCGCTCGGCATCGCCCTCCTCGAGGTCGAGCTCGTCGTAGAGCACCTCCCCTGCGTACAGCACCCCGTTGCGACCCTTCCCGATGTCGAGGAAGGCTGCCTCCATGCCGGCGAGCACGTTCTGGACCCGGGCCATGTAGATGTTGCCGACGAAGGTCACGTCCTCCTTGCGGGTGACGTAGTGCTCGACCACGGTGCGGTCCTCGAGCACCGCGATCTGCGTGCGGTCCTGCTGGGAGGTGACCAGCATGGTGCGCGGCGGCCCCTCGAGGATGGCGCGTCGCACCTCCTCCGACACCCCACCGGTGCGCTGGTGGGGACGTCGACCGCCGCCACCACCACCGCTGCCGCCACCACCGCTACGACGGCCACTGCGTTTGGCGGCCATGCGGGTACCGCCCTTGGCGATGGCATCCTGCACGGCGCGGTCCCCACTCTCGGACGGCGCACCATCGCCGCCGGCCGCAGCAGCAGCACCGGAGCGTTCATCGACGGTCCGGTCGCCGCGGCGCGGTGCCCCACCACGGCCGCCGCCGCCACGGGAACGGGTTGCCGACCGGCCACCATCGCCGCTCCTGGCACGCTCCCGGGTGCGGTCACGACCACCGCCGGCATCGTCGCCGTCAGTGCCGCGTGCGCCAGCGGAGCCCGTGGAGGGTGACGGTGCGACCTCCTGGTCATCCGCAGGTGCCGTCCCAGCTGGCGCAGCCTCGGTGGCGTCCTGTGAGGCCCCTTCAGCAGGGCCCTTCGCGCCGCCCGTAGCGGCATCGTCACCCCTCGTCGCGCCGTCACCAGCGCCGTCACCAGCGCCGTCACCAGCGCCGTCACCAGCGCCGTCACCAGCGCCAGTGTCTGCGCCACCTGCGCCACCGCGGCGCCCTCGGCCCCGACCACGGCGACCTCGCCGCCTGCGGCGTCGACCATCACCAGGCGACGCGTCACCACCACCAGCGCCGGATCCGGCCTGGCGTGTGCTGTCGTCGGTGGAAGCGGTGTTGTCCTGCTCGTTCTCAGTGTCGCGGTCGGTCACGGGAGGCTCGCTCTGGGTGTCAGGCGGCCTCCGCGTCGACGTCGGGGACCAGCGGTTCGACCTCGCCGTCGAGGGCGTCAGCGACACCCTCGGCGACCTCAGCGCCCTGCACGCAGCGCGTGACCGCGGCGGGCTCCGCCACCTCATCGGCGACGAGTGCGGTGTGGAGGTCGGTCGGTCTCACGGTAGGGCCGTCGTTGCGGAGGACCGCACGGAGGACGGTGTGCGCGTCCCGGGTAGCGGTACCCGGGCGCGTGGTTGCGGCGAGGGCGAGCACCGCTGGCCGCACGTCGATGATCCGGTCACCGTCGGGACGGTGCCGCACCACCTCGGCGCAGGTGCTCGCGAGCAGCTCGTCGCAGCGTGTGGTGAGGAGCTCGCGCAGCTCGGTCTGGTCGACCGGTGGCCACGCCAGCTCCCACAGGGTGACCCGCAGCATCTTCGCCAGCTTCGGCGCGCCGTCGGGAACCTGCAGGGTGGTCATGATGTCCATGCCCGCCGGCAGAGCGGCGGACAACGCAGCGAGATCCGATGCGGGTTCGATCGGTGCTGCGAAGCTCAGCTCGGCGTACTCCCCGGTGGAACGCACCCCCACGGGCAGTGCGTCGGGGAAGGACACCTTCGGGTGCGGGGTGAACCCCTCGGAGTACGCGATGGGGAGGTCCGCACGGCGCAGCGCCCGCTCCCAGACCGAGGTGAGGTCGCGCGCAGAGATGAAGCGCGTGCGACCCACCTTGGTCCAGCGGATGCGGTACCGCTGCAGCAACGTGGCCTCCTGGAGGATCCGGGGATGTGCGGGGGTGCAGATCGTGCAGGTGATGGACGGTACGGGGTGCGGGTAGCGGGGGTCGTCGGTGGTACAGGGTGCGGGTGATGGACGGTGCGGGTTGCGGGTGGCGGGTCGGACCGGCCGTGCCGGGCGCGCGGGGTGACCGACGCCTCGGTGCGCCAGCGGCGCGGTCAGCCACCCTCGGCGGGGTGCGCAGGCGCGGTGGGCAGCGGACCGCCGCCGTCGGTGACGCCGTCGAGCCCCGGGGACAGCACGGGCAGGCGGTAGCCACCGGTGTAGCCGCTGTCGTGCTCCAGGCTCAAACCGGGGCACACGCCGCAGTCGTAGCAGGCCGACCACCGGCAGTCATCGAACTCGAGAGCGGACTGGGCATCCTGCCAGTCCTCCCACAGCCAGTCGCTGTCGAGGCCGGAGTCGAGGTGGTCCCAGGGCAGGGCCTCGCGCCGGTCCCGTTCCCGGGTGGTGTACCGATCCAGGTCCACGCCGGTGTCAGCCAGGGCCTGGCGCCACAGCTGCAGGGTCGGCATCTCCTGCCAACCGTCGAAACGGGCGCCGAGCTCCCACGCCCGCTCCACCACCGCGGCGACGCGACGGTCGCCACGGGCCAGCAGGCCCTCGATGACGCCGTCCTCGGGATCGTTGGTCCGCAGCGTGATCCCGCGGTGGTCCTTGATGGCGTGGCGGATCAGGGTCAGCTTGCGCTGGATCTCCTCGGGTGGATCCTGGGGCGCCCACTGGAAGGGCGTGTGTGGCTTGGGCACGAACCCGCCCACGGAGATCGTGACCTTGTTGGCCTTGCCGTGGCGGCGCGCCACGCCGTAGACCTCGATGGCCAGACGTGCGATGGCCTGGACATCCTCATCGGTCTCCGTCGGCAGGCCGACCATGAAGTACAGCTTGATGTGCCGCCAGCCCTCGGAGAAGGCGACCTCGGCGGTGCGCAGCAGGTCGTCTTCGGAGACCATCTTGTTGATCACCGCCCGCATCCGCTCGCTGCCGGCCTCCGGCGCGAAGGTCAGCCCTGCACGCCGGCCGTTGCGGGCCAGTTCGTTGGACAGCGCGACGTTGAAGGCGTCCACCCGGGTCGAGGGCAGCGACAGCGAGGTGGTGGTGCCCTCGTAGCTCGTCGCGAGCGTGCGGGCGATGGACCCGATCGCCGAGTGGTCGGCCGATGACAGCGACAGCAACCCGACCTCGTTGAAACCGGTGTCGGCCACCCCCTGGGTCACCAGGCGTTGCACGGTCTCCGGTCGCCGCTCCCGCACGGGACGGGTGATCATCCCGGCCTGGCAGAATCGGCAACCGCGGGTGCAGCCCCGGAAGATCTCCACGCTCAGACGCTCATGGACCGTCTCGGTCATCGGGACCAGCTGCGCGCGGGGGTAGGCCCACTGCTCGAGGTCCTGCACGGTGCGCTTCGGCACCCGGGCAGGGATGCCACGCTCCGTGGGTGCCGTGCGTGTGAGCCGGCCGTCATCGGCGTAGCGCGGGGCGTAGAAGGCCGGGACGTACACGCCCTCCACCGCGGCCAGCGCCCGCAGCAGGGCGTGACGGACCTCGGCGTCCGCAGCCGCGGCGAGGGACCCACCCGGCTCGCGGTGCTGCTTGTGCGCGCGGACCACCTCGTCGATCTCGAGGGTGACCTCCTCGCCGTCGCCCATCACCGCGGCGTCGATGAAGGGTGCGAGGGGTTCCGGGTTGAAAGCGGCGTGGCCGCCGACGAGCACCACGGGATCGTCCGCACCGCGGTCAACGGCACGATGGGGCACACCACCGAGGTCGAGGAGGTTGAGCAGGTTCGTGTGACCGAGCTCGTGGGGCAGGCTGACCCCGAACACGTCGAAGGCCCACAGGGGGCGGTGGGTCTCCAGGGAGAAGGTGGGCAGCCCGTGGGTGCGCAGGAGCTCCTCGAGGTCGACCCAGGGGGCGTAGGCGCGCTCTGCGAGGGCCGTGGAGCGGTCGTTGAGCAGCTCGTAGAGGATCTGGATGCCCTGGTTGGGCTGGCCGACCTCGTAGGCGTCCGGGTAGCACAGCAGCCATCGGGTCTCCACGGCCTCCCAGTCGGTCACCCGCTGGTTGTGCTCCCCGCCGACGTACTGGGCGGGCTTGCGCACCTTCGGCAGCAGCGGCTCGAGGGCGTTCCAGCAGGAGGGAGGCACCGTGGCTGCGGTCCCGGGACGGCGGAAGCCAGCGCGCTGATCCCGCGGCGGGATGGAGTGGACCAGGCTCGGGGGTGCGGTGCCGAGCACGTGCGCTCCTGTGGTCGCGGCGGGCGTGTCGAGATCGGGACGGGGGGCCGGGACCGGGTCCGCAGACCCGCAGTCGCCACGGGCTCGAGGGGCCCCACGGCCCATCGTGACGCCCACCGCCTGCCGTCCACGTCGTGGCGGACACCCCACGCCGGGTCGCGTGGAGCCTAGCAGTCGCCCTGCACGGCCGGCCGGCAGCAGCCTCAGAAGCGCCGCATGTGGATGTTGAGCAGCAGCCCGATCATGGCGAACCACACGATCAACGAGGTCCCGCCGTAGCTGATGAAGGGCAGGGGCAGGCCCGTGACCGGCATGATGCCGACGGTCATGCCGACGTTGACGAACACCTGCAACGTCAGGATGGCGACCACGCCACCGGCGACCAGCGTGCCGAAGGTGTCCTTGGCGAGGATGGCGATCCGCAGGCCCCGCCACACCAGTACGAGCAACAGGCCGAGGACCACGCTGCCACCGAGGAAGCCGAACTCCTCGGCGATGACCGTGAAGATGAAATCGGTGTGGTTCTCCGGCACGTAGGACAGCGAGGTCTGGGTGCCCTCGAACAACCCCTTGCCGGCGAACTGGCCCGAGCCGACCGCGATCAGGGACTGGCGGGTCTGGAAGGCCGCGGTCTGCGCAGCGGAGGCGTCGCCGGCGTTGAGGAAGGCGGTCAGCCGCAGCAGTTGGTAGTCCTCGATCAGCTCGGTCTGCAGGGCGGTGATGACCCCGATGACACCGGCGATGGTGAGCCCCACCAGATAGCGGGCCTGCACGCCGCCCAGCAGGAACAGCACCGCGGTGGTCCACACGAACACCATCGAGGTACCGAGGTCCGGCTGCAGGAACACCAGGCCCGTGGGCAGCAGGGTCAGCACCAGGGCCGCGAGGACGACCCCGGGCCCAGGGGTGCCCTCCGTCTCGTGCAGCAGCGCAGCGACCACCACCAGCACCGCGAGCTTGGCGAGCTCGGAGGGCTGCAACTGGAAACCCCCGATCACGATCCAGCGTTGGGCACCCCCGAAGGCCGTTCCCAGGGGAGAGAGCACCAGCGCGAGCAGCACCACCGACACGACGTAGAGCACCGGGGCGTAGACGCGGACGATCCGGTAGTCGACCACGGCGACGATCACCATGACCAGCACACCGATGGCCAGCGCCAGCAGCTGCCGGCTGACGTAGGTGGTGGGCGGCAGCCCCTGGGAGGTCAGCGCAACCAACTTCGCGCTGTAGATCGCCACGAGTCCGATGAGGGTCAACGCCAGCGCGGTGAGTACCAGCACGGGATCGAGGTGGCGGACGGGGTCGTAGACCTCCATCCAGCGCGACTGCACATGGGCACGCTGGTCACGCTGCCGGCGGTCCTGGCCGAAGTTCACACCCATCGCATCCACCTCCTTGCCGCCGACGCTGTTTCCGACCATCGGGTCGCCACCGGGCGTCAGTCCAGGATCTCCGCCCCTGGCTCGAACTCCGCCTGCTCGGCGACCACGATGCCGAAGTGATGGGCCATGATGTTGCGCACGATCGGCGCGGCGGTCTGCGACCCACCGCCGCCCTGTTCCACGTTGACCGCGACCACGATCTCCGGGTCGTCAGCGGGTGCGTACCCGGCGAACCAGGCGTAGGGGACCTTGGGCCGCAGTTCCGCGGTGCCGGTCTTGCCAGCGACCGGGAAACGGTCCAGGGGGAAGCCGGCGAAGGCGGACTCCCCGGTCCCACGGGGATCCATCACCGTTCGCTCCAGCCCCTCCTGCAACACGGCCAGGGTCTGCTCGTCGACACCAAGATCGCCGATCGGCTCGGGCTCGATGGTGCGCAGCAGCGTGCCATCGGGAGCCCGCACCTCACGCCCGAGGTACGGGCGCATCAGGACGCCGTCGTTGGCGATGGCCTGGTAGGAGGCGGCGACCTGCAGTGGCGTGGAGAGCACGTCGCCCTGCCCGATGGAGGTGTTGACCGCGTCACCACCGCGCCAGGCCGCACCGAAACGGCACAGGTCGGTGAACAGCTCCGCAGCCCGACTGCCGGGGGTGGCTGCCTCAGCCTGCTCGCAGTAGGAGTCGCGCCGGTCCACCCAGTAGTCGCGGCGCCACTCCCGTCCCGGCACCCGACCGGCGAGCTCACCCGGCAGATCGATACCCGTGCGCTGCCCGAACCCGAACCGCTCCGCGACGCGGATGACGACCTCGTCGGGCTCCTCGGCGTTCTCCTCCGCCAGCCACTGGTCGAAGGCCAGGGTGTAGAAGTAGGTGTCACAGGAGCGCATCATGGCGTCGGAGAGGTCCATCATCCCCTCGTTGACGCCACGGTTCCAGTTCCGGAAGGTGTTCCCGCCGAGCTCGAAGGCGGGGGTGCACTCCACCTGACCGCGTGGGGTCACGTGCCCACCCTCGATCATGGCAGCCCCCGTGGCGGTCTTGAACACCGAGCCCGGCGGGTAGCCACCACCGATGACCCGGTTGAGCAGGGGATCCTCGCTGTCCTCGGCCAGCAGCGAGTCGAAGTAGTCGCGGCTGACCCCACCGACGAACTCCCGGGGGTCGAAGCTCGGATAGGAGGCCATCGCCAGCACCGCCCCCGTACGGGCATCGAGGACCACGGCGGAGCCAGCCGTGGAGGGCAGGAGCTGCCCGTCGTCGCGGCGGATCGAGCGGCTGGCGAGGATGCCGTCGGCGAGCAACCGCTCGGTGGCCCGCTGGAGGTCGAGGTCGAGGGTGGTGGTCAGGTCGTTGCCCTGCTCGGGCTCACGGTCGCGCTGCACGTCGAGCACGTCACCACGGGCGTTGACCACCAGCACCCGTTCCCCGGCGGTACCACGCAGGTCGGGCTCGTAGCTCTGCTCGAGCCCCATCCGGCCCACCAGGTCACCGGCGCGGTAGTCGGCGAACTCCGGGCGCAGGAGTTCCGACTGGGAGACCTCCCCGATGTAGCCGACCAGGTGCGCGGCCAGGTCCCCCTCGGGGTACTGCCGCACGGGCAGGGTCTCCGGCACCACGCCGGGGAACAGCTCGCGCTGCTCCTGGACCGCGAAGACGATCTCCGGGGTCACGTCCAGCGCGATGGGTACGGGACGGAAGGGGCTGCGGCGCTGGCTGGCGAGGCGGTCGAGGACCTCGTCGACCTCGAGTTCCAACAGCAGCGCCAGACGCTCGATGACCCGCGCGGCTTCCTCGTCGATGGGCTCGCCAGCGCCGTCGAGCAGCGCCTGCCGATCGGCGGAGATGGCCAAGGACGGGCGGTTGCGCACCAGTTCCTCTCCATCCGCGGCCAGGATGGACCCCCGGGGGGCCTCGGTCACCACGGTGCGCAGGCGATTGGAGTCGGCCAACTCCACGTACCGGTCACCGGCCAGCACCTGGAGGAACCACAGTCGGGCGAACAGCGCCAGGAACAGGGTGATGACCAGCACGGCCAGGAAGGTCAGCCGCAGCACGGAGGAGGAGGACTCCGACGAGGGGAGAGCCATGGACGTGGAGCCTCGGATCGGACCGGATCGCGGAGGATGACGGTACCAGCCACCGGCGGCCGACCGAGCGGGGGCCAGGGCCCGCGACGTGGCCTGGACGGGGTCATTCGAGCCCGGCGGTCCGCAGGGGGAAACGCTCGCAGATGGCCCGCACCATGACCTGCCACGCCGGGGCGAGCAGGGTGTTGTACAACCCCACGGCCACCGCAGCCTGGACGACCAGCACCGCCCCGACCCGCTCGTCGGCGAGCAGCGAGTACAGCACCCCGTAGGCCGCGGTGGTCAGGACCGAGGCGGCCGCTGTCAGCAGCAGGGGCGCGGTCACCGAGTTGGGCGCGAGAAAGGGGCGGGACCACCCCACCAGGATGCCGGCGATGCCGTACAGCAGCACGGTGAGCCCCATGGGTGAGGAACTGACCAGCAGGTCGGCCACCAACCCGGCCGTGGCGCCGATGCGCACGCCCGTGAGGGGGCCGTCCCGGGTGGCGAACACCACGGTGGTCAACAGCAGCAGGTCGGGGCGGAACCCGAACAGGGTCACCACCGGGAACAGCGCGGTCTCGAGGACGGCCGCCAGCACGAGCACCGCGGCGACCAGCAGGGTCCGCGCGATCACGGTTCGTCCGCGGCGCCGTCATCGAGCAGCGGCGGCACGGCCGGCCGGGTGAAGTCCAGGCCCTCACTGCCCTCGAAGGGCGGGATGTCCTCGATGCCCGTCGAGAAGACCACCAGGACGTGCTGCAGGCGGGTGAAGTCGACGAAGGGATTGACCAGCACCTCGCGGGTCAGCGGCGAGGCCCCCTCCGTGACGGCCGAGACGTTGCCGATGGGGATCCCTGCCGGGAACACCCCACCCTGGTAGCTCGAGGTCACCACGCTGTCGCCCTCTGCGACCGGGGCCGTCGGGTCCAGCAGACGCAGGACCATGGGGTCCCCACCGCGGCCATCGATCACCCCGACCTCACCGGTCGTGCCGCTGCGGGCAGCTGCGGAGAAGCTCGGATCGATGGCCAGCAGTACCCGCGAGGCGTTGGGCGTGACCTGGATCACCCGGCCCACCAGCCCGGCACCCTCGATCACGGGCATACCCCGGCTGACACCGTCCTCGCTGCCCACATCGAGGGTGACGGTCCACTCGAAGTTGGAGGGCGCGAGCGCGACCACGCGGGCCGCGACGGTGTCGAGCTCCGTGCGGTCGGCCATGGCGACCAGCGCCTTCAACTCCTCGTTCTCACGCTCGAGGTCGTCCATCACCCTGCGCCGCTCCTCGAGCAGCTCCACACGTTCGCGCAGCGCCTGGTTCTCCGAGCGGATACCGAACAGGTCGCTGACGGCCGATGCGCCGGAGGAGAAGGGTTGCAGCAGGGTGCCCACGCCGTCCTGCACCGGGCGGAGCACCGCGGTCGCAACGCTCCGCCCGCGCTCGAGCGGCCCCTGGTCACCGCCGCGGAAGTCGATCGTGATCAGGGCGATCGAGGCGGCCACGAGCAGAGCGAGGAGCACGCGTACCCGACGTCGCTGGAACACCGCTCCCCCACCTCACACGGCCGCCGACCTCCCGCGACCATCGCGCCGTGGCGCGGCTCGACCGGTCAGTGACGCGAGGAGGAGACCAGGACCTTCTTCAACGCCTCGAACTCCTCGAGGCACTTGCCGGAGCCGATCGCCACGGAGGACAGTGGGTTCTCCGTGGTGTGGACCGGCATGCCGGTCTCGTGCTTGAGGCGCTCGTCGAGCCCCTTGAGCAGCCCCCCACCACCGGTGAGCACGATGCCCTTGTCCATGATGTCGGCGGCGAGCTCCGGCGGGGTCTTGTCGAGGGTGTTCTTCACCGCGTCGACGATGGCGTTGACCGGCTCCTCGATGGCGCGACGGATCTCGTCCGCGGAGACGATGATGGTCTTCGGCAGCCCGGAGACCAGGTCCCGCCCGCGGATCTCCGCGTGGAGCTCATCGGGGAGCGGGAAGGCGCTGCCGATGGCCATCTTGATCTCCTCGGCGGTGCGCTCGCCGAGCATCAGCGAGTACTCCTTCTTGACGTAGCCGATGATGGACTCATCGAGCTCGTCACCGCCGATGCGGATCGACTGCGAGGTGACGATCCCACCCAGCGAGATGACCGCGACCTCGGTGGTGCCACCACCGATGTCGACGACCATGTTGCCGGCGGGCTCGTGGACGGGCAGGCCGGAGCCGATCGCCGCGGCCATGGGCTCCTCGATGATGTACGCGGCGCGGGCGCCGGCCTGGATCGAGGCCTCTTCCACGGCACGCTGCTCCACCCCGGTGATGCCCGAGGGCACGCACACCACGACGCGCGGCTTGGCCAGGAAGCGGCGCTTGTGGACGGCCTGGATGAAGTAGCGCAGCATCTTCTCGGTCACGTCGAAGTCGGCGATGACGCCGTCCTTCAGGGGCCGGATGGCCATGATGTGGGCAGGGGTGCGGCCGATCATGCGCTTGGCCTCGGAGCCCACGGACAGGATGTGCCCGGTCTTGGTGTTGATCGCCACCACGGAGGGCTCGTTCAACACGATGCCGCGCCCGCGGACGTAGACCAGGGTGTTGGCCGTGCCGAGGTCCACGGCCATGTCGCGACCGAGGAACTGGAGGGAGTTGCCGATGTTCGCCGCCACGAGGTGACCTACCGCTGGAAGGGGGCGTCGATGACGCAGTGAGGGCGCGGCGTCCGAGGGACGTACCGCACAGCGGGGTGCACGCCGCAGTGCGCGCCGTCCGCTAGAGCGGAGGCTAACACCCCGGGGGTCGACCCGCGCGGCCGTGCGCCCCCTGCGGACGGCCCCTGGCCCGAGGGCCACCGCCGCCGCCTCCTGGCTGCCACCGTCGGTCACAGGATGCCTCGGCGTGCCAGGCTCACCCAGCGTGGCCCACCGACCACGAGGTGGTCGAGGAGTTCCACCCCGATCAGCTCACCCGCCCGGACCAGACGCCGGGTGACCTGCTCGTCATCGCGGGAGGGCTCGGGGTCACCGGAGGGGTGGTTGTGTGCCAGGACCAGAGCGGCGGCGTTGGCCAGCAGTGCGTCGCGGAAGACCTCGCGGGGCGCCATGAAGGTGTGGTCGAGGCTGCCGATGCTGACCGTGGCCGTGCGGAGCAGGCGGTGCTTGGTGTCGAGCAACGCCGCCACGCAGCGCTCACGATCGGCGCCGACGAGCGTCGGCAGCAACACCGCGGCGGCGGACTCCGGGCTGGTCACCGCGACCCGGTCGGTCGCTCGGACGGCGCCCCAGCGGTCACTGCAGGCAGGGTGGGCACAGTCGGGACCGAGGGGCGTGGCAGCCTGCCCGCTGTCGGGCCCCCACCGGAACCCGGTCGCCGCGACCGCGGCGTCCCGGGCGGTGTCGCACTGCTGGCGTCCACTGCCCGCAGGGGCCGAGCCCGCCGTGAGGTGGGCAGCGCCCGCCCCGAGGGGTCCGTCGGGGTCGATCGGATCGGTGCCGGCGTCGGCGTCGGCGTCGGCGTGGCGGCGGGTGTCCATGGGCGTGCTCCAGGTCGCGTCGGGCCACACCCTGCCTGCTGGACGGGCACACACCCCGATGAGTTGTGTTCCGGCTGTGGATAACCCGCTCTGGACGAGCCGCTCTGCACGACCCGCGCTGCACGACCTGCTGCGGGCAACCCGTGCACACCCGCCGCTGACACACCCGCAGCACGGCCGCTGGTCACACGACCAGAAAGGGCTCAAGGCGCGCACGGCGCACGCCGACATCCAGTACCGGAACGCGGAGGCTGACCAACCGGCAGCAGGGGCACACATGCAGACAGCGCACACCACGCTGACCCGGCGCAGCCCCCACGCCGTCAGGGTCGTGGCCGCGGGGCTGATCGCCACCGTGGTGGTCGCCTTGCTGGCGGGTCTGACCCTGCAGCTGCGCACGATCGCCGCCTCGGTGGAGCTCAGCGCGGACAGAGACGTCCACCACGTGCAGCGGGTCCTCGACGAGAAGCACGCCGACGCCCTCGCCCTCAGCACGCTGATCGCCCAGGACCCCACCCTGCGCGCTCCCCTTGCGGAGCACAACCGCCCGCTGCTCCTCGACCGCTTCGAGGAACCCTTCGAGGAGTTGCGTCGTGACCACGGGGTGACCCACCTGCACTTCGCGGTCCCACCGGCGACCTCGCTGCTGCGGGTCCACGCACCCGATGCCTTCGGCGACGACCTCACCAACTACCGCCCCATGCTGGCCGACGCCATGGCCTCCGGGCAGCCCCTCGCCGGCTTCGAGCGTGGCCGGTTCGGGACCTCGGCCCGGGCGGTCGTGCCGGTCCGTGCCACGGAACCGGCCGCCGACTCCTGGCGGCGCACCGGCGACGACCCCACCCGGGTGCTCGGTGTGGTCGACCTCGGTTTCTCCCTGGACGACACCCTCCTGGCCGACTCGCTGGCGGGCGCCGAGGTCGCGGTCGTCACCCTGCCCTCCGAGGAGGTGGCCACCACCCTGGACCGTGAGGATCCGGCCTCGGTCTCCTCGACCCTCGACCCCGACATCGGCCTCGCGCTCGCGGATGCCGCCGCAGCCCGCGCACTGGTGGACGGCGACCTCGGTGAGCTCGTCCCCCACGACACCCGGCGCTGGCGGCTGTCCCGCGTGGTACTGGAGGACCACCTCGGCGGCCCCGCTGCCGTCCTGCTGGTGGCCTCCGACATCAGCGACGCCACCACCGCCTCGTTGCTGGCGATCCTGGCCACCATGCTGATGCTGGGGGTGCTGCTGGTCGCCGCGGGGGTGCTGCTGCTGGTACGACGCCGCAGTCAGCGCGTGCTGGAACGGGCCACCACCTCCATCGTGCACTCGGGGCAGCTCGGACGGGCGCTGCGACTGGCCGACAGCGAGGAGCAGACCCTGGACGTCGTGGCGCGTGCACTGGAGCGCTACCGCGAGGACGCGCCGGCACGGTTGCTGCTGGCCGACTCCTCGCGGGCACACCTATCCGTGGCCATCGACCAGGGCTTCGGTGCCGGTGCCGGCCAGCTGCCCACACCCGGCCGCTGTCCGGCGGCACGCTCGGGTGAGATCCAGTGCTTCGACGACCCCGACGCCCTCGATGTGTGCCCCTTCACCCTCGGCGGCGGGTGCCAGAGCCCTGCGGGCGTGGACGGACTCCTGCGCTGCCAACCGCTCAGCATCCAGGGCGCCACGATCGGGGTCCTGCAGCTCCAGGCTGCCGAAGGACGGCTGGACCGACACGTCGAGCACCAGCTCGACGACCTGGTCCGCCAGACCGGCGACCACCTCTCCGGTGTGCGTGCCCAGGTCGAGAGTGCCCGCCAGGCGGGCACCGATCCGCTGACCGGCGTCGCCAACCGTCGCAGCTTCGACATCACCGTGGCCAGCCGCTTGCCGCAGGGTCGGCCCTATGCGGTGCTCTACGCCGACCTCGACCACTTCAAGCAGCTCAACGACACCCACGGCCACGACGTCGGCGACCGTGCGCTGCGGCTGTTCGCCGGGGTGCTGAAGACCTCGCTGCGTCCCGATGACGTGGTCGCCCGGTTCGGTGGCGAGGAGTTCGTGGTGCTGATCGACGGCTGCGACGCCGAGCAGGCGCACGACGCCGCCGACCGCATCCGTGACGAACTGCACCTGGCGCTCGCGGCGGGGGCGGTGCCGGGCTTCACGGTGTCGATCGGCATCGCGGACCACCGTGCGAGCACCCAGCCCTTCGACAGCGCCGGCTTCGACGACGTCCTCAACGCCGCCGACGCGGCGCTGCTGCGCGCCAAGGACACCGGCCGCGACCGCGTCGTGCTGCACGAGGTGTCCGCGGCCCTGGCCACGAACTGAGCTGGCGCCCGGCACCTCGCACCTCGACCCGCTCCCTGAGCTGCCACCAGGAGCCCGCACCCTCGGTGCTCAGAACCGCCCGGGGAAGAACAGCTCGAGCTCCCGCTGCGCTGAGGTGGCGGAGTCCGAGCCGTGCACGATGTTCTCACCGATGATCGTGGCGAGGTCGCCGCGGATCGAGCCCGGCGTCGCATCCACGGGGTTGGTCGCTCCCATGAGCGTGCGCATGCTGGCGATGGCGTCCGCACCGGACACGCACATCGCCACCAGGGGACCGGAGGTGATGAAGTCCACCAGCTCACCGAAGAAGGGCTTGTCGGTGTGCTCGCCGTAGTGTTGCTCGGCGGTGGCACGGTCGAGGGTGCGCAGCTCGAGCGCCTCGAGCTGCAGGCCCTTGCGCTCGATGCGGGAGACGACCTCGCCGACCAGGCCACGGGCGACGCCGTCGGGCTTGACGAGGATGAGGGTGCGTTCGGTGGCCACGGTGGACTCCAGGCTGGAAGGGTCGGTGGATCACGGAAAGGGTGCGTGGCGCGCGGCTGCGCGGACACCACGGGGCGGCCACCGTGCAACGACCCGCGGGGCGCGTCGGCGGCGGCGCGGGGGCGACGCTACTCGGGCCAGCTGAGCTCGTCGTCCTCGCCCAGCAGCTGTTCGGCGAGGTCCTCGTCACCGAGCTCGTCATCGGGGGTCAGCACGATGTCGTCGTCGAGGTGGTCGACCATCGGCAGGTAGCGGCTACGTGCGGCGCCGACGGTGTGCAGGGACCCGGCAACCAGCACCCCGTCCGCCGGTCCGGCCACCGCGGTGGCCAGGGCCAGGGCGCTGACGACGTCGGTGGCAGCCTCCACGACCACACCCGTCCCCGCCCAGGTCGCCTCCGCCACGGCCCGCATGCGCTCGAGGCTCGCAGCCCGGGGCGAGGGGGCACGCGTGACCACCACGTGGGACACGGCGTCGCGGAAGGCGGCCAGGATGCCCTCGATGTCCTTGTCGTCGAGGCAGGCCGTCACGAGCACCAGCTCACCGAAGGCGAAGGCCTCGCCCACCGCGGCGATGGACGCCTGGGCGCCGTGGGGGTTGTGGGCACCGTCGAGCAGCACCGTGGGCTCGCGGTGCACGATCTCCACGCGCCCCGGCACGCTGACCGACCCCAGGCCGTGGCGCACCACCTCGTCGTCCATGGCGTGGAAGGCCTCGCCCGTCAGCGCGGCGAAGGCCGCCAGGGCGAGTGCGGCGTTGTCCGCCTGGTGCGCGCCGAAGAGCGGCAACAGCACCTCGTCGATCTCCCGGTCACCGACGCGCAGGGTGAGTGACTGCCCGCCCACGGCGATGGCACGCTCGACGACCTCGAAGTCGGCTCCGGCCCGCCACCGACGTGCACCGGCATCGTCGACGGCGGCGTCGATCACCTCATCCACCTCCGCATGCTGTGCGGCGGTGACCACCTCCGCGCCCGGCTTGATGATGCCGACCTTCTCCGTCGCGATCTCCTCGGGGGTACGGCCGAGCTCGGGGTGGTCCACGTCGATCGGGGTGAGCACGGCCACCTCACCGCGCACCAGGTTGGTGGCGTCCCACCGGCCGCCCATGCCGACCTCGAAGACCCCGACGTCCACGGGTACGTCGGCGAACCACCAGCCCGCCATCGCGGTCAGCACCTCGAAGTAGGTCAGCCGGTCGGCCCGCTCCCCGTGCTCGGTACGGGCGCGCTCGTCGAGCAACTCCGCGAGGGCGTCCACCTCGTCATGGACAGCGGCGAACCGTCGAGCGGAGATGGGGTGGCCGGCGACGCTCATGCGTTCCCGCACGGTCTGCAGGTGCGGCGAGGTGTAGGTCCCCGCGGCGATGCCGGCTGCGGCGCACAGGGCAGCCACCATCCGACTGGTGGAACCCTTGCCGTTGGTGCCGGTGACGTGGACCGTCGGGTAGGAGCGCTGGGGGTCGCCGAGCAACGCGTTGAGTGCGGTGATGCGCTCGAGGTCGGGGACCATCCGGCCGGGGCCGCGGGCCACGAGGCGGTCGTACGCAGCGTCGAAGGCCGCGGCGATATCGGCCTGCTCGGGGGTCAGTGACACGGGGCCCTCACGGGGGGTGGGCGGGGAGGAGCAGGGGGCGGCGGGGGACACAGGGGCGGCGGGGAGGGCGCACGTTGGGGGGCGCAGGGGCGGCGGGGACGGCGTACGGACGCTGGCACGAGCTGGCCAGGGGATCCGATGCGTGACGCACCTGGGATCGGTCACGAGCTGGGCCAGAGCCCAGGAACCGTTCAGATTACCGACGTCGGTTGGCGCCGAAGGTTGGCGAGTGGCCAGGAGCTGGGCCAGAGCCCAGGAACGAGCCACCCCACCGTCCGCACCGACCGGCGAGCAGCGGGCAGGGCTCAGCGCGCCAGCAGCGCGCGCACCTCGGCGGGTCCCCGGCACGCCAGAGCCGCGTCAGCCAGCTGCCGCGCATCGGCCAGGGTCACCTCGCGGACCGCCTGCTTGACCGCAGGCACATCCCGCGGCGGCACGGACAACTCCCGTACCCCGAGCCCGATCAACAGCCCCGCAACCGCCGGATCGCTCGCCAGATCCCCGCACACCGCCACCCGCGTCGCACTGCCCAGCGCCGCACTGCCGATCAGCCCGATCAGTGCCAGCACCCCCGGATCGAGGTGGTCGCCGATCGCGGCCAGAGCGGGGTTACCCCGCTCGGCGGCCAGCGTGTACTGGGTGAGGTCGTTGGTGCCGATCGACACGGTGTCGACCTCGCCGATCAGGTGGCGGGCCTTCAGCGCCAGCGCGGGCACCTCGGCCATCACCCCCAGGGGCAGCCGTTCGGGGACCGGGTGGCCCTCGGCGCGCAACTGCACGCTGAGCTCTGCGACGAGCTCGCGCACCGCGGTGATCTCCTCCAGCACCGCGACCATCGGCAGCATCAGCTGGATCGGGTGCGTCGCCGCGACCCGCAGCGCCGCCCGCAGCTGGGTGCGCAGCAGCGCCGGCTCGGCCAGGGACAGCCGGATCCCGCGGGTGCCCAGGAAGGGGTTGTGCTCCTCGGGCAGCCGGACGTAGTCGAGGGGCTTGTCGCCGCCGACGTCGAGGGTCCGCAGGGTGACCGGGCGGCCCTCCATAGCCGTGCAGATACGCGTGTAGGTGGCGACCTGTTCCTCCTCATCGGGGGCGTCGGGCCGGTCGAGGAACAGGAACTCCGTGCGCAGCATGCCGACACCGTCGGCGCCCTCACGCAGGGCCAGGGCCGCATCGCGGGGCAGACCGACGTTGGCCTGGACCTCGACAGCGAGGCCATCGACGGTGCGCACGTGGCCGACGGCCTGCGCGCGCAGCTGGGCATGGGTGGCGGCACGCGCGGCGACCTGCTCGCGCACGGCGGCGTCGCGGGCGTCGTCCACCACGGTCTCCACGCGCCCGGTGTCGCCGTCGACCACCACCTGCATGCCCGGTTCCAGGGTCATCACCTCCGCACCGAGGGCGACGACGGCCGGGATCCCGAGCGCCCGGGCGATCAACGCGGCGTGGGAGGTCGGCGAGCCGACGGCGGTCACCACGGCATCGACCCGGTCGGGGTCGAGGCGGCCCGCCTCCGCGGGTGAGAGGTCACGGGCGACCACGACGCCCTCCGGCTCCACCGCCCCGCGTGCGACGCCCGCGAGCTCCGCCAGCACCTCACGGGCAACGGCGTCGAGGTCGGCGGCACGGGCGACGAGGTAGGGGTCCTCGAGGGCGGTGTAGTGCTCCAGTGCCGCTTCGGCCGCCGTGGCGAAGGCCGTGGCCGCGTCGTGGCCCTCGGCCTCGATCTGCGCCTCGGCGGCCGCCAGCAGATCGGGGTCGTCGAGCAGCAGCAGCTGGGT
>LKMJ01000118.1_pt1 | contig 48969 bp, 43 predicted proteins | sample 643391 | NCBI WGS metagenome assembly LKMJ01 (sample SAMN04112250, study PRJNA286221) | soda lake metagenome | biome: soda lake; feature: Kulunda Steppe; material: water; isolation source: sample PL-Br10 brine of Picturesque Lake | place: Russia: Kulunda steppe | collected 2010-07 | reverse complement strand
CGGTAACCGCGGACGACGTCGCGTTCACCTACGATTTCCTTCAGGATACGTCGCTCGGCGAGTTCGATTCGCCGGTCCCCACGCCGTGGCGGCGTGGGCGTCTCTCGCTTGTCGAATCGGTAGATGTGCTCGACGATCGGAGACTACGGGTCAAGTTCACCACGACGAACCGACCGATCGCGTATCGGCTATTTACGGTTCCGATACTACCGGAGCATATCTGGCAGGAGCGGACGGGTACGGCTGACATCGCCGGAATCGATCTCATCGGGGGGACGACCGAAGCGCTCATCGACCCGAACGAAGAGGCGATCGGCTCCGGCCCGTTTCGGTTCGCCGAGGCCACTACCGACGAATCGCTCTCCCTGGAATCCTTCGAGGATCACTTCCTCTATACGGGGCACGACGACGGTATCCCGGATCGACTGGCTGACCCCCCCTCATTCGACCGAATCGAGTTCACGATCATGCCTTCCCACGACGCCGCCGTCCAGATCCTCGAGGACGGCGGTGCCGACGCCATCGGAGACGGATTGCAGGCGAGCGTCGTTCCACGGATCGTCCGCACGGACGACCTCTCGTTACAGGTCCGGACGGTCGACTCGTTCTATCATATCGGGTACAACTGTCGCCGAGCACCGCTAACCGACTCCAACTTCCGGAGAGCGATCGCCAGACACATCGACCGGGACACGATCGTCTCCGAGTCGCTCAGCGGCTACGGAAGTTCATCGGAGGTACCGATGAAAGGTCGCTGGGTGCCCGAGGAACTGCGGTGGGACGGCGAAGCGACCCTCCCGTTTTTCGGCTCCGACGGCGACTTCGATGGTGCAGCGGCACGGAAGGCGTTTCGGGAGGCCGGCTACCAGTACGATGGCGACCAGCTCGTCAGGCGGGGTGAATGATGTTCCGGGTCCTGATCTTCGGACAGCTCGTCGGCGTGATCCTCCTGTTGCTTGCCCTGGGGACGCTCGTCTTCGTCGGTCGTGATCGGATCGCGGAAACCAAAGCGGCGTACCGTCGGCGTTTCGCGGCGGTCGCTCCCTACGTCGGCCTGCTGGCCGTCGTTCTCGTTGCGAACAAGATCGCCCGCGATATCGGCCCGGATCTCTCTTTGCTCATCGGCATCCGAATCACGGGTCGGCTCCAGCGTATCGACGGTCAGTTGCTGTGGCCGCTGTACCCGAGCGACACCCCGCAGGTCGTCGTCTGGCTCCAGTCGATGGCGACCTACGAACTCACGGCGTACTTCTCGTTCATCTACATCTACGGGTACGTCTTCCTGCTCGTGTTCCCGCTCGTCGCCTACTTCGCGCTCCCGAAGCCGGAGGCTCTCCGCCGGACGATCGTCGCCTACGGCGCAAACTACGTTCTGGGCGTGATCTGTTACATCGTCTTCGTCGCCTACGGGCCACGCAACCACATCATCGAGCAGGTCGACCAGCTGTTGTACACACAGTACACGCAGTATCAGTTCATCACGATGGCGGTCAACGACGAGACGAACGTCTTCCCCTCGCTTCACACCTCGATGGCCGTGACGGCGGCCCTTCTGGCGTGGACAACCAGAGACGAATATCCGATCTGGGTGCCTGTCGCCACCGTTCTCGCGGTCAGCGTCGTCGTTTCGACGATGTATCTTGGGATTCACTGGGCGACGGACGTCATCTTCGGGATCGTACTCGCATGGATCAGCGTCACGATCGGAACCCGGCTCGAAAACACGCCACCGACGATCGACGGAGCGAAACGCCGGCTGTCTGCCCTGCGAGACGCTATTCGAGACCCGTCTTGATGACGTCGCGCAACGACGCGATCTCACCGGCGGTGTAGTCGATCTTCTCGCCGCCGACGTCCATCCCGAGTCGCCCGCTGTCGGTCGCCGTGCCGAGCGTTTCGACAGGTACGGCTTCCGGGACGTGTTCGCGGACCGCATCCGGATCGGTCGTCTCGATGACGACGCGGCCGACCGCCTCCGAAAAGAGCGCCCCGAGTTCGTCCCCGGCCGGAAGCGCCACGTCAGCGCCGGCCGGACCGATCATCTCCGCCAGCGTGACCGCCAGTCCGCCGTGGCTGACGTCGTGGGTCGCCAACGTGCTCTCGAGGTCGGCGACGGCCGTGATCGCCCCGATCAACCCGGCGGGATCGTCCGGAACCGTGGGGAACCGGTCGCTTCCGCCGACCTGTGCGAGCAACTCGGAGCCGCCGAGTTCGTGCGTGTGCCCACCGACGAGGACGAGCTCCCCGTCGCCGGCGAGTTCCGCGCTCGGAGCCTCATAACCCGGCTTGGTTCCGGTCATCGCCAGCGTCGGGGTCGGCGGGATCGGCCCGGCGACCGAGTCGTTGTACAGCGAGACGTTGCCGCCGACCACGGGAACTCCGAGGGCGCGACACATGTCGGCGAGGCCGTCGACGATCGCCCGAAAGCCCCCATAGACGTCCGGCTTTTCGGGGTTGCCGCCGTTGAGGCAATCTACTGCGGCCAGGGGTGTCGCCCCCTTCGCCGCGACGTTGGTCGCGTTCTCCAGAGCGACTGCGCGGGCGCCCTCGTAGGGGGCGGCGGCCGTCCAGTTCGGGTCCGCTCCCGAGGAGAAAGCGAGCCCGACGCCCGCCTCCCTGATCGCGACGAGCGCCGCGTCGTCGCCCGGTTTCATCGCGGTTCGGGTGCCGACCTCGTGGTCGTACTGGCGGTACACCCACTCCTTCGAGGCCGTGTTCGGCGAGGCGACGACCGCCTCGAAGGCCGACTGGATGTCGACCGTCGGGCGGTCCCGTTCGGGCTCCTCAGGTTCGACGTGATCGAGGTCGTTCATCGGAGCCCCCTCCGCGAGGTACTCGGCCTCGACGTCGACGACCGTCTCGCGGCCTCGCGGCTCGTCGCCGCTCGACCCATCCGAGACGCGTTGCGTCTCGCTACCCTCGAATGTACAGACGTAGTTCCCCTCGGTCACCTCGCCGATGACCGAACAGCCCAGATCGTACTTCTCGGCGATCGTCTCGACCTGTTCGACGTCCTCGGGGCGGACCTCGTAACACATCCGCTCTTGGGATTCGGCGAGCAGAATCTCGAGGGCGTTCATGTTCGGCTCGCGCTGATGGACTCGATCGAGTTCGATGTGTGCGCCGAACCCGCCCTTCGCGACGAGTTCCGAGGAGGCGCCGCCGAGCCCGGCCGCCCCGAGATCCCGGGCCGCCCGAACCAGATCGCCGTCGACGAGCTCCTCGTTGGCCTCGATGAGTCGCTTTTCCGCGTAGGGATCGCCGACCTGGACGGCGGGTCGGTCCTCGGTCTCGGCGTCCTCGGCCAGATCTTCGCTCGCGAAGGAGGCGCCGCCGAGTCCGTCCCGGCCGGTCGCGTTGCCGACGAGGACGAGCTTGTTGCCGGGCTTTTTCGCGACCGCCGTCACCAGCCGCTCGTCGTTCGTCAGGCCGATACAGGCGACGTTGACGAGCGGGTTCCCCTCGTAGCCGTCGTGGAAGGCGACGCTGCCGGTCACCGTCGGAACGCCGATACAGTTGCCGTAGTGTGAGATCCCCTCGACGACGCCCTCGAAGAGGTATTTGGAGTGTTCGCGGTCGAAGGCGCCGAAATAGAGGCTGTCGGCCAGCGCGATGGGGTAGGCGCCCATCGACAGCGTATCGCGGACGATCCCGCCGACGCCGGTCGCGGCGCCGTCGAAGGGATCGACGTAGGAGGGGTGGTTGTGGCTCTCGATTCCCATCGTGACGTACGTGTCGCCGTTCTCGCCGGTTTCGGGGTCGGGGAGCGCGACGACGGCCGCGTCGTCACCGGGGCCGATCACGACCCGTTCGCCCTCGCTTTCGAAGGCCGAAAGCAGGGGTCGGGAGGAGCGATACGCACAGTGCTCGCTCCAGAGGTTCTCGAACAGCGCTTCCTCTGCGGGTGTTGGCTCGCGTCCGAGTTCCTCGGTGACGAGTTCGCGATCCGACGACGGGAGGCTCATGCAGTTGTATGCTTCCTTCGACCGGATAAATCGCTTTTCATATGCACGTTTTTGGGTACTGTTCGGTCCCGCTCGACCGATCGCGGGCCTTTTTAAGACGGGAGTCGAACGAACGATCGTGCTGTCGGTCGAGCTTCACTCACACTCGGAACTGTCGTACGACGGCCGCGACCCGGTCGAACTCCTCTTAGAGCAGGCCGAAGCGGTCGGGCTCGACGCGCTCGCCGTTACGGATCACGACGAGATCGACGCCTCCCTAGAGGCGGCGGCGCTTGCCGAGGAGTACGGCCTCGTCGGGATCCCCGGTATGGAGGTCTCAAGCGCTGCGGGCCACGTTCTCGCACTCGGTGTCGAGGAGCTCGTTCCAGCGGGTCTTCCGTACGACGAGACGCTCGACCGGATCCACGAACTGGGCGGGATCGCGGTCGTCCCCCACCCGTTTCAGACGTCGCGTCACGGCGTCGCCGCCCACATCAGCCGTGATCAACTGGCCGCAGCCGACGCGATCGAAGTGTACAACTCCCGGCTTTTCACCGGTCGTGCGAACCGACAGGCCGAACGGTTCGCCCAGGCTCGCGAGCTCCCGATGACCGCCGGTAGCGACGCCCACATCGCCGAGATGGTCGGTCAGGCGGTTACCGAGGTCGACGCCTATCACCGGAGCGCCGAGGGGATCCTCGACGCCGTCGCCGAGGGCCGAACCAGCGTCGTCGGCAAGCGGACGCCGTGGTTCATCAGTGTCCGGCAGTTCAGCGGCGGCGTCAAGCGCCGGGTCGCGTCGATGCTTCCATGGCGATAGACGGAGCCGATCCCGGGGCGGTCCGTCGGGCGCTCCGAACGAAGACGGCGCTGTCGGGGATCGACGGCTTCGCCGGCGAACTCGACGGGTACCTGGTCCGCGACGTTCTCGGCCGGTACCCGGTTTTTTCGGAGGATGGCGATCCCGCCACGTGGAGTTTCGATCCGACTGACCTCGACGCGCCAGTCCCCGTCCCGGCTGGCCATGTTCGGTCCACCGAGGGAGACCATGTCCGCGCCGCCGAGTGCGACGAGCGGGTGTGGACGCTTCCGACTCCGGACCCCATTACCGACGAAAAACGGGCGATAGACGCCGTCCGGACGGCCGTCGTCGGCTCGGTCGACGCGGTCGAGGACGCGCTGCCGATCGCCTTCTCCGGTGGCCTCGACTCCTCGATCCTCGCCGCCCGCCTCGGGGGGCCGCTGTACGTCGGCGGGTTCGAGGGGAGCCACGACGTCGAGGTCGCCAGATCGGCCGCCGCGGAACTCGGACTCGATCTCCGCGTCGTCGAGTTCACCCACGACGACATCGAACGGGCCGTCCCGGGGGTCGTCGAAGCGACCGGCCGATCCGATCCGATGGACGTCGAAATCGCGTTATCGCTGTATCTCGTCGCCGAAGCCGTCGCGGCCGACGGCCACGACCGGCTCGCCCTCGGGCAGGGTGCCGACGAACTGTTCGGCGGCTACGCGAAGGTCGAAAACGCTCCACGGAGCGATCGTGTGGCCGCGAACACGGCTCGCGGTGCGGCCCGAGAGCTCGTCGAAGCGCTGCCCGAACAGCTCGAACGGGACGTGCTGGCGCTTCGAGCGGCCGGCGTCGAGCCGGTCGTCCCGCTGTGTTCTGACCGGGTGATTGAGGCCGCCCTCGCCCTCCCGGAGTCGCTTTTCGTCTCCGGCGAGGAACGCAAGGTCGCGCTCCGGCGAGCCGCGGATTTTCTGCCCGACGAGATCCGCTCTCGAGACAAAAAGGCCGTTCAGTACGGGAGCCTGCTGGCCCGGGAGTTCGATCGGTTGGCCAGACAGGCCGGGTTCAAACGCCGGATGGACGATCACCTCGGACAGTATATCGACTCGCTCTGCGAGTAGTCGGAACTCACTCGTCGAGCGACGGACAGAACAGTACCGGCACGTCGCTTTTGAGCATCACCGACTGGGAGACGCTTCCGAACACCGCTTTCCCGGCCGGCGTCCGATCGCGTCCGGCGAGTGCGATAGCGTCCATGCCCTCCCTTTCGACGAACCGGAGTATCTGTTCCGCCGGTGACCCGCTCAATTCGGCCAGTTCGACTCCGATGCCTTCGGCTTCGAGAACGTCCCGGGCCGTTCTGGCGGCGCCGATCTGACTCACGGTCGCCCCCTCCGGGTTGTCGTCGAAGACGTGTAGGACCGAAACCGAAAGCGAGTCCGCGTCCCATCCGAGGCCCGCGATCGCTTCGGCCGACGATCGGGCGCGCGCTTCGTCGTCGTCGACTGCGAGTACGATCTGTGTCATCGTTTCGAGATAGACGTCCTTCGATTAAATAACGGAAGGGTGAGTTTCGATCGGTGGGAACTGGTCGTCCGTCGAACGGTCGGTACCGGTGGCGCTAAAGCGCCGTCCGGTTCGGGACGTCGGATCGAGCCTGACACATTCGAAACGCTTAGTGACGGCGCACGCCCAGCACGGGTATGACTGTCGACGACGAGGAGGTCCGCCACGTCGCGTCGCTCGCCCGGATCGATCTCGACGACGAGGAGACCGAGCGGTTCACCGAGCAGTTCGGCGACATCCTCGAATACTTCGAGGCGCTCGAGGACGTCCCGGAGGTCGAAACCGACACCGATCTCGCGAACGTGATGCGACCCGACGAGGTCCGCGAGGGACTCACACAGGAGGAGGCGCTGCGAAACGCCCCGGAGACGGAGGACGGCTACTTCAAGGGGCCGAACGTCTCATGAGCTACAACGCCTTCATCACCGAGGAGACGATCGAGGGCGAGGAGTCCGGCCCGCTCGCCGGACGAACCGTCGCGATCAAGGACAACATCTCGACGGCGGGCGTCCGGACGACCTGCGGCTCGGAGACGCTCGCCGACTACGTTCCCCCGTACGACGCGACGGTCGTCGAACGGCTCACCGAGGCGGGCGCGACGATCGTCGGCAAGGCGAACATGGACGAGTTCGGGATGGGGACGACGACCGAAACCTCCGCGTTCGGGGCGACCGAAAACCCCGCGGCCGAGGGGCGCGTTCCGGGCGGTTCCTCCGGCGGGTCGGCGGCCGCCGTTGCCGCCGGCGAGGCGGATGTCGCGCTCGGCTCCGACACCGGCGGATCGGTCCGCTGTCCCGCAGCGTTCTGCGGTGTCGTCGGAATCAAGCCGACCTACGGGCTCGTCTCCCGGTACGGGCTCGTCGCCTACGCGAACTCCTTAGAACAGATCGGACCGCTCGCGGCGACCGTCGAGGACGCGGCCGAGCTGCTCGAGGTCATCGCCGGGCCGGATCCGAACGACGCCACGACCCGTGCCCCCCCGGACGGCGTCGAGACCGACTACGCGGCCGCCGCCGACGGCGACGTCGACGGGCTCTCGGTCGGCGTCCCCACGGAACTGCTCGAAGGGACCGACGACGGCGTCCGAACCGTCTTCGAGAACGCGCTCGACGAACTCGAACGGAGGGGCGCGACGGTCGAGACCGTCTCACTCCCGTCCGTCGAAACCGCCGTCCAGGCGTACTACGTCATCGCCATGTCCGAGGCCTCCTCGAACCTCGCCCGTTTCGACGGCGTCCGCTACGGGGCCAGCGGCGACGCCGACGGCAACTGGAACGAGTCGTTCGCCGCCGCTCGCGAGGCCGGCTTCGGCGAGGAGGTCAAACGGCGCGTACTGCTCGGCACCTACGCCCTCTCGGCGGGCTATCACGACAAGTACTACAAACAGGCCCAGGACGCCCGGGCGTGGGTCAAACAGGATTTCGACGAGGCGTTCGAATCGGTCGACGTGATCGCCTCGCCGACGATGCCCGTTCCGCCCTTCGAGTTGGGCGAGAGCCTCGACGATCCCCTCCAGATGTATCTCGCCGACGCGAACACGGTCCCGGTCAACCTCGCGAACCTGCCCGCCATCTCCGTTCCGGCGGGCGAGACGGACGGCGGCCCGGTCGGGATCCAGTTCGTCGGCCCCGCCTTCGAGGAGTCGACGATCGTCAGGGCCGGGTCGGCGCTGGCCTGAAGCCCCGGCCGTTTCCCCACGACGGAACATACGACACCTCATCCACTCCTGCAGGGTTGATCCGACCGATCGGCCTCACGTTCCAACACGGCGGGGGTCCGATCGGCCGAACCGATGCTACGTTCGGTGTCATGGATACCCCCGACCCGAATTAGGACTGGCTAACTTTCTACTATGTGAAAACAAATTTTTTAATTGGCGAAAGCGAACACACGACCGACAGAGTGACTCCCGGTGTAGACGAATACGCAAACCGAGTGTACCAACTCGAACTGAAGTGTTCTCCCCGGGTCCGAACGACGGAGATCGCCGATGCGGTCGACCGAACGCAAACGTCGGCTGCACGTATGATCCAAAAACGCGAGAGGGAAGGGATCGTTGAGTGCGAGCGACACAGGGAAATCACCACCCGTTTGCCACAGTCGATCACGGACGAATGAATAATTAGGCATATCTAAACTAAATGTTAGTACCGTAATATACTTTAGTTTACCCGGGTAAGGCACAGTTGATGAACTCCGATCGGGAGCCGGACGAATCGAACGCCCTCTCACGTCGAAACTTCACGCTTCTTACCGGGAGCGCTGTCACCGCTGCTCTCGCAGGGTGTGCGGGGAACGGAAACGGCGGAAACAACGGAAACGATAACCCTGCGATCGATGCGGACGAAAGAACGGTCGTCGCGTCAATGCCGGCTCTGTGGGACTTCACCCGACAGACTGCGGGCGACGGCGACAACGTCGTCGAGCCACTCGATATCGTCCCGGTCGGCGAACACGGACACGACTGGAACCCGGACCCCGCGACGGTCGAAGACGTCGATCACGCCGCTGGGTTCGTCTACATGCGGGATTTCGCTGCCTGGCAAGACAACGCCGCCGAACAGCTCGAAGCCGACGGCGGGACGGTCGTAATCGAAGCCTCCGAGGGGATCGAGTTCTTCGACAGTCCGGCCGAGGACAACGACGAACACTGGTGGATGGATCCGCTGTCCGCACAGGACGGCGTCGACAACATCGCTGACGGACTGGCGGAGATCGACCCGGACAACGGGGAGCATTACCGCGAGAACGCCGAAGCGTTCAACGAAGAGCTGCAGGAACTTCACGAGGATTTCCAGGCAATCGTCGACCGCGCGGAGCTCACCTCGATCGTTATCGCAACGCACGATTCCTACCAGTGGTGGAACATGCGGTACGGCATCGACGTGTACTCACCTGTCGGTACATCCCCGGACGATTCAGCGACGCCGCGGGACGTTCAGGAGATCGAGGAGCTGATAGAGGCTGATGGGATCGAGCACGTCCTCTACGATGTCGGTGAGCCCGCTCAGCTCGCCGAGTCACTGGCCCAAGAGACCGGTGCCGACATCCTGCCACTCTCGCCCGTCGAAACCCAGATCGATGGTGCTCCGGAGTTCGATACCGGCATCGAGATGGAGTCGGACTGGGGCTACCTCGAACACTTCTGTGAGATCAATCTCCCGTCGCTCGAACGGGCACTCAAGGCGGAGCGATGACTGAAGGGCGGAACGGACCTGTCCGAAACTGATGTGAGACAATGAAGATCACGAACCCAAGAGGAACCGTATGACGAAAGCAATCAGCATCGAGAACGTTAGCTTCGCGTACGACAACCAGCCTGTCCTGCGGAACGTCTCGATGTCGATAGAGGCGGGCGATTTTCTGGGACTGATCGGCCCGAACGGATCCGGGAAAACGACGTTACTCGAGATCATGCTCGGGTTACAGACTCCCGATTCGGGCACTGTGGAACTCTTCGGGACGTCCGCTACGAAGTTCTCCGAGGGGACACGGCTCGGATACGTCTCCCAGCGCTCGCCGGACGCCGAATCGATGATGCCGGTAACAGTTCGGGAGGTAGTCGAAATGGGACGGTATCCGCATGCTGGACTCAGGCGACTCACCCCGAAAGACCACCGGATCATCGACGACGCGATCGAAACGGTCGGGATGGATACGTACACTGATCGGCGTATCAGCGACCTTTCCGGCGGACAAAAACAGCGAGTCTACATCGCCCGTGCGCTCGCCTCGGAGGCGGATCTGCTCGCGCTCGACGAACCCACCGTCGGGGTCGATGCCGATGTCGTCGAACAGTTCTACGAACTTCTCACGGAGCTCAACGCGAAGGGAATAACGATCGTGCTCATCGAACACGATATCGGGATGGTCAGCGAGCATGCCAATACGATGGCGTGTCTCGACGGGGAGCTGTACGAACACTGTGCGACGAGTGAGTTCCTCGAGAGCGGTGCTCTCGAGCGGGCGTTCAGTTCCGCGAGGGCTGTCAGTCCGAGACCCACTGCGGGGGGAGACTGACAGTGGCTATCGGAACTGCCCGTGAACGAACGGATGTGGGTGTACTCGCTCTCGGCGGCTCCCTCACGCTGCTCGCGTTCGCCGCGTTCATCGTTTGGATCTTTCCGCCACTGTTCGATCAGTTCTGGACGGCGATGGAGACCGTCTTTAACGGGCACTGGCTGGTCTCGAGCTCGTTCCTTCAACACGGTTTCACTGCTGGCGTGCTTATCGGCTTCACTGCCCCGGTTGTGGGCGCGTATCTCGTCAACCGGCAGATGGCGCTCATCGGTGAGGCCCTCGCGCATACCGCCTTCGGGGGCGTCGCGATCGGGTTGTTCGTCGGAGCGTCGGTCCCTGCATTCGACTATCCGCTCGCGTGGGCCCTGGTCGTCGCGGCGATCGCTGCCCTCGGGATGCAGTACGTCGCAGTGAACACGGACGGATACGCGGACATCCCCATCGCGATCATGCTCACCGGCGGGTTTGCTGTCGGGATCGCCGTCATCTCCTACGGTGTCGTGTTCAGCGCGACCGTCGAGAGCTATCTCTTCGGGGATATCCTGTTTGTCCCCTTCGAGAACGTCCAGCTCATGGTCGGACTTACCGTGGTCGTCGGCTTCGTCGTCGGGCTGACACACAAACAGCTCAAGTTCATCACGTTCGATCGCGAGGCGGCCCGGCTCGCGCGGATCAACGTGTGGTTCTACGACACGCTCTTGATCGTACTCGCCGCGCTCGTGGTCGTCGCGGCGATGCAGATCCTCGGTGCGATTTTGGTTGCCGGTATGCTCGTCATCCCCGTTGCAGCGGCGATGCAGGTAACCAACAGTTTCAACCGTGGGATCGTCATCTCCGTTGCGTTCGGACAAATCGCGGTTCTCGGTGGGATCCTCAGCTCGTACTATCTGCGGATCGCCACCGGTCCGATGATAATCATCGTCGCGATCGTTCTCTACCTCTGGGCGGTATTCAAGTAGGTCGGTCGAACGGTGACGGATCGTTCCCGGGAGAGGCCCAATTCCGTGATGTACCTCCGAAGCTGATCCGAACACGGTGTCTCGCTCTCGAACTCAACCGACCGTTCTCGGCCCCTCCGCGTCGACCGTGTAGGCGAACACCGGAAGCGCGGGGAGCACCTTCTCGATCGGGCCGCGGTTGAACGTCTCGAAGAGATCGGCGAAATCCTCGATCGCGGCCGCGTCGAATCCCGCTCCTTCGAGTGCGGATGGGGTGATCTGCGGAGTGTAGGGGAGTTTCTCGACGTGTCCCTCGACGACAGTAGCCGACCGTTCGACGGCGGACTCGAAGCCCCCGGATCGAAGGGTCGGCTCGAGGTCGGTCCACATCGGCCCCAGATAGCCGGGCCACTGGGCCATCGTCCGGTAGATGCTCGGGAACCCCGAGTCGAGGCCGTGATACGCCCGAATCGAGGTGATCGTCTCCTCGAGTTCGGGCGGCACCGCTTCGGTCTCGATCATCGTCGGGGGGCGGCCACGGTCACGGTCGAACGACGCCGGCAGCGGCTCACAGGCGGCCCGCCCCTCGTCCGGGCTCGTCCCGACCGATCCGCCGTTGAGCGATCGATCGGCGACCTCGAAAAAGACAGCCAGACGGGAAGACACGACGTCGTAGGTGGCGAGTTGGCCCTGCAGTTCCCGGAACTCCGCCGGTGAGACGTCGAGTTCTCCACAGCGGTAGCGGTCGACACGATCGCCGACGTCTAGTTCCTCGTAGACCGCCGCCCGGTGGGCGATCGCCGTCCGGCCGAAGCCTCGGGTCTCGAAGACCGGCTTGACCTGGCTCCACAGATGCCGGGTGAGATCCGGGTGATTGGCGACCATCGTCCGGAAGATCCAGTTGACGATCGGGGCGCGGAAGGTCAGTTTGATGTCCTCATAAAGGCCACGCTGCCAGCCGCTTGCCTCGGCTTCGTAGAGTTCTTTTTGCGTATCCATACCGTATTGCCGACCCGCTATCCGGTAAACGTTGTCACGGCGTAGATCCCCGGAGTGCCCTTTCGACTCCGACGTTCGTGATCGAAACGTTCGTCCGGCGCAGTGAGTACCGGAACCCATCGGCAAAGCGGTAGGTACGCCAGTGTGAGAGGGGCAGCGGGTCTCCACCGTCGGCGACGAGACGCCGTCCGTCTGACGTACTCTTTTGTGGCCTGCTATCATTAATCAGGGTGCAATCCCATGACGACCGACCGTCCCATCGGAAGTGTAACTGGTCAGCAGGGCTGGGACTGGAACCGTTCTGAGGCCGAGCGACGGTCACGGAGCGTGTCCGCTGACTCCTCGGCCGAGCAATCGAAACGCCGGGATACCCACCCAGAAACGGCCGATGCCAGCACACTTCGGACCAGACTCGAGCAAAAAGAACAGCATCTCCAGTACGTCATCGAGCACTACGAACAGTTGCTGACCGAAAAGAACCGTCAACTATCTAACCAGGAGGACACGGAGTCAACAGAGAACAGGCTGTCGGCGGCTCTGTCGAACATCCTTCCATAGCGAACTGATCGGTCGAAACGACTCCCCGTCTGTTTTTTCCGTCCCGCTGTCCCGACACCTCGTATCATTGCGAACACACCGACGGTCGACCGGAGAAACGACGGGCCGTCTCAGTGTTTGAACGCGCGCTGGCCGGTGAACGCCATCGCGATCCCCCGTTCGTCGGCCGCGGCGACGACGTCCTCGTCGTTGACCGAGCCGCCGGGCTGGATGACCGCCTCGATCCCGGCGTCGGCCGCCACCTCGATCCCGTCCGGGAACGGGAAGAAGGCGTCCGAGGCCATCACCGCCCCCTCGGCGTCTTTCCCTTCGGCGTGTTCGTCGGCTTTCATCGCCGCCAGCCGGACGGCGTCGACGCGGGAGACCTGTCCCATCCCGACGCCGACTGTCTCGGTGCCGTCGGCAAGGAGGATCGCGTTGGATTTGACGTGTTTGATCGTCTGCCAGGCGAACCGCATCGATTCGAGTTGGGCCTCGGTCGGTTCGCGCTCGGTCGGGATCTCGAGGTCGTCGATCTCGATCGACTGGGTGTCCCGCTGCTGGACGAGCCGTCCACCGACGAGATCGCTCTCGACGACCGGATCGGCGCCGACGGACAGTTCCGTCCCGTCCCCGACGTCGAGCACGCGGAGGTTCTCCTTTTCGAGGAGGACGTCGAGCGCCGCCCCGGTGTAGCCGGGTGCGACGACGACCTCCTTGAACGAGTCGGTGATCGCTTCCGCCGTTTCGGCGTCACACTGGCGGTTCAGCGCGACGATCCCGCCGAAGGCGCTCATCGGGTCCGTCGCGAGTGCGGCGTCGTACGCCTCGCCCAGCGAATCGGCCGTCGCACAGCCGGCGGGGTTCGTGTGCTTGATGACCGCGGCCGCCGGCTCGTGGAACTCCGAGATCAGAGATAGCGCGGCGTCGGCGTCGTTGTAGTTGTTGTACGACAGCGCCTTCGCCCCCTCGTTGTGCTGGGTCGCGTTGACGACACTCGGCGCCTCGCTCGCTCCGTCGACGTAGACGGCGGCCGCCTGGTGTGGGTTCTCACCGTATCGTAGTTCCCGTCCTCGGTCGTCGCTTTCGAACCGGCGGGCGGGGAACTCCCCGGACTCGTCGCCCTCGACGGAGACCGTTCCGTCCTCGGCCGTGACTCGGTCCTCGGTGAACCACTTGATGACACGCGGGTACGCGCTGAACTCCGCCTCGCGGAGGACGCGGCGTTTGAGGTCGTCGACGTCGTCGCCGTCGTAAACGGGCACGGGTTCCTGGGTGACGATCGGCCCGCCGTCGACGGTCTCGTCGACGACGTGGACCGTACAGCCGGTCACCGACACCCCGGACTCGAGCACCTGTTCGTAGGCGTTCATGCCGGGGAAGGCGGGCAAAAGCGAGGGATGGACGTTGAGCGTCGTCGGCGTCGAATCGAGGAACGTCTCGGTGAGGATCCGCATGTACCCGTCGAGACAGACCAGATCGACGTCGTAGCTCCCCAGCCGTTCTATGATCCGCGCTTCGTGTTCCGCCCGGGTTTCGTCGGGATCGCGTTCGACGATCTCCGTCGGGATCCCGCGTTCGGTGGCCTTCTCGATGACGGGGGCCCCCTCCTCGTTCGAGAGCACGACCGAAAACGACGCGCCGCCGGGCGCGGTGTCTGCGATGTGTAACAGGTTCCGACCGCGGTTCGAGGCCATACCGGCGAGTTGCATACCCGAAACGGTCGTCGCCGGAAGCAAAGTAGTTGCGGTCCGCACTCCCCGAGTGTACAGGTTCGTGTATAGCTATCCGATAAATATCTCGAAAGGGCTGAAATATATGCATACCACTGTGTACTGCTGTCGACCGTCCGTTTCCAGCCACCGCCGACCGACATGCTTTTTCAGCGGCTCGCCGCACTCGTAGGTATGACCGAACGGGGTTCGCTGTACGCCGTCTCGCCGCTGGACGGCCGCTACGCCCGCTATACGGAACCGCTCACCGAGTTCGCGAGCGAGGCGGCGCTCGTCCGCGCCCGCATCGAGGTCGAAGTCGAGTACCTGATCGCGCTCGCCGATCTCGAGGCGACACCGCTTTCGCTTTCGACGACAGCCCGCTCCGATCTCCGGACGCTGTACGAGGCGTTCGACGCCGAGGACGCCGAGATCGTCAAACAGCTCGAAACCGACGGCTACGGCGAGTATTCGGCGACGAACCACGACGTCAAGGCCGTCGAGTATTTCATCCGGATGCATCTCCCCGACGAAACGCGACAGGGTCCGTGGGTCCATTTCGGACTGACGAGCGAGGACGTCAACAACCTCGCTCACCGTCTGCTCGTCGCCCCCGCGATCACCGAGGTGCTCGCCCCGGAGATCGAGTCGCTACGCGATACGCTCGCCGCCGACGCCCGACAGTACCGGGGGCTACCGATGCTGGCCCGGACCCATGGCCAGCCGGCGACGCCGACGACCTACGGGAAGGAACTCGCGGTCTACGCCGCCCGGCTCGGCCGGGCGCTGGGCCGACTCGAGGCAGCAACGAATGACCTTTCGGGCAAACTCGCCGGCGCGTCCGGGACCTATGCCGCCCACCGGGCCGCCTACCCCGACGTCGACTGGCGGGCGTTCTCGGCGTCGTTCGTCGAATCGCTCGGGCTCGAACACACGCCGCTTTCGACGCAGGTCAACCCCTGTGACGATCTCGCGGCGGTCTTCGACGCCCTTCGAGGCGTGAACAACGTCCTTCGGGATCTGGATCTCGACATGTGGCTCTACGTCTCCGATCGGTATCTCGGTCAGGACGCCGCCGAGGGCGAAACGGGCTCCTCGACGATGCCGCACAAGGTCAACCCGATCGACTTCGAGAACAGCGAGGGAAACCTGACGAAGGCCAACTCGGATCTAACCTTCCTCGCCGACTACGTGACGACCTCCCGGCTCCAGCGGGATCTCTCGGACTCGACGGTCAAACGGAACGTCGGGGCGGCCTTCGCTCACTGTCTGATCGCGTACAAAAAAACGGCGACGGGGCTCTCGAAGGTGACGCCCAACGAGGCCGTGATGCGCGAAGAGCTGGAGGCCAACCCCGAAGTGATCGGCGAGGCCGTCCAGACGATCCTCCGCCGGGAGGGCGACACCGAGGCCTACGAGCGGATCAAGACGCTCACCCGCGGCCAGCGGGCCACGCTCTCGGACTTCCGGGCGCTGTTCGACGAACTCGACGTCGACGAGTCGGTCCGCGAGGAACTCCACGCGCTGACGCCCGCGGGCTACACCGGCTTCGGCGACGAACTGGTCGACGAGATCGAATAGAGGACCGCGCCCGCGACAGCGCTGCTCGAATGCAGTGTCCCCCGAGACAGTGGCGCCCGGAGTTTCACCTCCTCCGCTGAAGACCGATCACCACTCGGCGACGGCCCGGATCGGCGCCCCATCGCCGTCTGCCAGCGGCAGCGGGAACGCGTACAGCCGAACCCGGTCGGGTAACCCTGCCAGACCGGTCAGGTTCTCGATGATCGGCAATCCGGCTCCGAGGAGCGACCCGTGGACCGGGAACCCCGCCGGTTCGTCGGGGTCAGCGCGGTTCGTCGGCGTCGGATCCGGGTTGAGCGCGTCGACGCCAACGCCGCAGTCGACGGCAGCCAGGTGCTCGGCCGCCTCGGGTGTCACGTACGGATGTTCGAAGTACGCCGACTCGCCCCAGTGTTCGTCCCAGCCGGTGTGAATCAGGAGGATGTCAGCCGCCAGTTCATCCGGGACGACGCGTTCCGGGATCGGTTCCCGCGGCGAAACCGGCGTCGCGTCGACGACCCTGGCCTCGAGGACGAACTCCTCGATCGGTCTACTATCGATGTTTCGACCGTCGGGCTCGGTGTGACTCGGCGCGTCGATGTGGGTCCCCGTATGGGAGCCGCAGTGCAGCTGCTGAACCCGGTAGCCGTCGGCATCGATCGTGGTCGCGGCGGCGAGTTCGACGGACGGATCGCCGGGGAACGTCGGCATCCCCGTCTCGATCGGGTGGGAGAGATCGCGGTACATACCGCCGCTTCGGGGAGGGTCGAGAAAAAACGGGGGACGGCGATCAGCGGTTTCCGGGCGCCTCGTCCTCCAGCCGGGTCAGATCGTCGAACGTCTCCCGACGTCGCGTCACCCGTTCGTCGTCGCCCTCGATGGCCACCTCGGCCGGTTTCGGCTGGGAGTGGAACTGGCTGGCGAGGTTGATCCCGTAGGCACCGACGTTGCCGATCGCCAACAGGTCGTTCGCCTCGGGACGGGGGATGGGCCGATCGGTACAGAACACGTCGGCGCTCGTACACAGCGGGCCGCCGACGCTTGATTCGACCGCCTCGCGATCGTCGCCGGTCACGTTCCTGATGTGGTGATACGAGTCGAACATCGCCGGGCGGATCAGGGCGGTGAGTCCGGCGTCGACGCCGACGACGCGCGTGTCGGGCGTCTCCTTGATCGTGTTCACCCGGGTCAAAAGCGCCCCGGCGTCGGCGACGAGATACCGCCCGGGTTCGAGGGCGATCGTCGCGTCGACGTCCTCGGTCACCTCTCTGACCATCGCCGCTGCGGCCTCGATGTCGAGCGGCGGCTCCTCGGGGCGGTACGGGACGCCGAAACCGCCGCCGAGATCGAGGAACTCCAGATCGCCGATCCGCTCGGCGAGGTCTGCAACTCTCTGTAGAGCGCGTCGGTGATCGCCGAGGTCATCCGAGAGGACGCCGCTGCCGACGTGGGCGTGGAGGCCGACGAACTCGAAGCGCTCGCGGGCCGACTCGACGAGTTCGGGGACCTCCTCGTAGGGGATCCCGAACTTCGCGTCCTTGCCGGTGGCGACCTTCTCGTGGTGGCCAGTTCCGATCCCGGGATTGACCCGCAGCGCCAGCCGGCCGTCGAACCCGCGCGCCTCGAGTCGGTCGAGCGTCATCTCCGCGCCCACCGTGACCGTCAACTCGGGGGTGTCTTCCCAGAGGTCGACGGCGTAATCGAGGTCACCGTCCGGCGGGTTGACGGCGGTGTACTGGAGGTCTTCCGATGCAACACCGGCCGCGAGCGCGCGGTGTAGCTCCCCGGCGGCGGCACACTCGATGTCGGCACCGGCGTCGTACAGCGTCCGGATGACCGCCCGCCCCGTGTTCGCCTTGGCGGCGTACATAACGTGGGCGAAATCGAACGCCGACTCGAACCGCGCGAAGTTCGCTTCGATCCGGTCGTGATCGGTCACGTACAGCGGCGTGCCGTGCTCGTCGGCGAGTCGTTCGAGACGGTCGCCGTCCCAGTCGGCGAGACGTTTGACGGCCACGGTGTCGACGAGGCTCATTACCAGTACTGGGGGAACGGCCGATAACAAGGGTTCCGCTTCCGGAGGGAGCGTTCGACGGATCCGGAGACAACGCGACGACAGGTCGTATCAGTCCGCCGGTTGCGGTTCCGGATTCGTCTCCGCCGCGTCCGAGTCATCGATCTCGAACGCTTCGAGCCTCGATTCGAGTCGGTCGGCCTGTTCGGCTAGTTCCGCGACCGTCCCGGTTGCACTCTCGAGTCGCTCGCTGCTCTCGTTTGCCTGGCTTGCGACTGTTTCAGCCCGTTCGGCCGTCGAATCACCGATCTCAGCCAGCTCGTCGACGGTCGCCGAGACGCTGCTCGCGAGCTCGGCCTGCTGGTCGGTCGCGTCGCTGATCTCCGCAGCGCTGTCCTCGACTGCGGCGGTATCGTCGGCGATCATGGTGAACGATTCCGAGACCGATTCGACGGTCCCGACTGCCTCCTCGATGTGCGTTGTCAACTCGTCGACGTCGTCGGCAACGGTGTGGGTCTCGTCGTCGATGTCGGCGATCAGCGCCTCGATTTCGCCCGCGGACTCGTGAGTTTCCTCGGCGAGGCTCTTGACCTCGTCGGCAACGACCTCGAACCCGCCCGTATCGGTGTCGGTGTGGGCTGCCTCGATCGAGGCATTGATCGCGAGCAGGTCGGTTCGACTCGCCACCTCGTCGATGAAGGCGGCGATATCCCCGATCGTCTCGGTCCGATCGACGAGGCGGGAGACAGCCTCGTCGGTTTCACGGGCTATCTCCGCCGCCGCGCGGAGCTTTTCAGTCGCCTCGGTCGCGGCGTCGGCGCCGTCGGCCGCGTTCGTCGCCGTCTCGGTAGCGATCGTCGAGAGTTCGTTGGAGGTAGCCGCGATCTCCTCGATCGTCGCCGAGAGCGTCTCCGCGTCCGACGACAGTGTCACGAGCATCTCGGACTGTCTGACCGCGTCGTTTGCGATCCCCTCGACTCGATCGGCGTTTTTCGCGCTCGTCTCGCTGACAGCCGCGACCTCTTGCTTCGCCGCGTTACTCGTCGCCGCGACGTCGGTTGCGAACGGTTTCGCTTCGCAGATCGCTCCCTCGAAGGCATCGAGCTGTCGGTTGTACGACCCGACGACGCCCTCGAACTGGTCGTCGATGGAGTCGGGCGGGATCCGGACCCGGAGATCGCCGTCGCTCGCCCTCTCCGTTGCGGTCTCGAACTCCTCGATGAGACGGGATAGACGGGTGGATCGCTCCTCTAGCCTGGAGATCGCCGCAGAGAGGTTCTCCGACATCCGATCGAGCGAATCGCCGAACGCCCCCGGAACGGACCGATCGAGGACGGGATCGTCGAACTCTTCGTTCGCCAGCGCGTCTGCCTGTCTCGCTGTGATCCTGAGCGTCTCCTGCATCCGATCGAACGACGCCCCCAGCGATCCGACCTCGTCGCGCTGTTCGATCCCGAGTTGCTCGCAGTTCAGGTCGCCGCTTGCGACAGCTTCGGCGTTCGACTCGATCCGCTGGAGCGGCCCGATGAGGTCGGCTCTGACGATGAGCGCGGTGTTGAAAAAGGCAACGAGCGCCAACACCAGAAGGACCCCGATCACAGCGGTTGCCACCGTTCCCTCCAAAACGAGTGCCGCACCCGCCAGTGCGATCCCAGCGACGAACTGGATCGCGACCGCGGCCATGAGCTTCCGCCAGAGCGACCCGTCGATCCCCAGCGCTCTCATCGTTCCCCACAGCACCCGCCTGTACGCCGACCATACGCCGTCACCGGCGGCTTTTATCCTCATATGCGCCGGTTCCGTGGGCGGTAGCTAAAGCTGTCGTGCCGACTCACTCTGCGAAACAGATCCCGTCGCTCGAGAAACCTATCGTCCCTTTCGATCACTCACATGTACGCCGCGTCCCACCGAGTCGGCTTCAGCTGGTTGCCACACTCCTCACACGAGAGCCGTCCCATCGTGTCCATCGACGTGATGAGCGACTCACAGGAGCCACAGTAGTAGCTATAACGGTTCTCGCGCCCCTCGTCGCTGTACACCGTATAGAACGGCCCCGAGGAGCCGCGTTCGGAATCCCCCCGATCGATGTAGAGCTCCCGGTCGTCGACAACGATCGGACGGAGTTCGATGTCGTCCTCGTCGACGTAGACGTTCTCGACGAAGGCGGTCCCGTCGATCTCGACGGTCCCTTCACCGACCTTCCGGAGGCCGCGGTTCTGCCAGAAACGGTTTCCCTCGGTGTTCATCGAGAGCACCAGCCCGCGGATCGTCTCCGCGCCGGCCGCCTCGAGCCGTTCCCGGGTCTCCTCGTACAGCTTCTGTCCGATCCCTTCACCGCGGTACATCGCGGCGACGTGGATCCAGTGGATGTCGCCCCGGCCGTCGACGAGGACGCTCTCCGAAAAGGCGACCGGCTCGCCGTCCTTCTCGACGATGAGCAGCAGGACGTCGTCGTCCTCGAGCAGCTTCCGGAAGCTATCGACCCCGTACCACTGTCTGATCGCGCTCTCTATGGTACTCGGGCTCAGCGAGTACGACGCCTCCATCGACCGCAGGGCGATCGACCTGATCGCCGATCCGTCCTCGGTAGTTGCCTCTCGGGTTTCCATACACGCCGGTAGGGCGGCGGTGGTAATAAACCGGACGGAGGCGGTGAACACTGGACGTTTGTCCGGTTTTACGGCTTGGAGGTGGAATCACGGTACCGATCGGGGACGTACTGCGCCAGTGGGTCCGGCACCCGTCCGAAAACCACCGGCGCCAGTTCGGCGAGGTATCGTCGCAAGAGCGTGTAGGTGAAGCCGACGACGACAGCCGCGACGACGGCGGCCGAAAGGGGCCACTCGACGAGGAAGAAAAGCGGGATCGCGATGGCCGTCGAGATCGCCAGATCGCCCGGCGAGCCGTCGTAGGCCACGAGCCGTCGGGGGCGGACCCACTTCCCCCGAGCGTGATCGTACACCGCCCGTTCGGAGTTGCCTTCCCACGGTCGAAGTTCCAGCCCGCTCCCGTAGATGTCCATTCGGCAGTGAGCGGCCGCTCCGGCGAGGCCGACCGCCACGCCGACTGTCACTGGCGACGGAAACGCGAGCGCGACGAGGGCGGCCGGCACGACCGCGATCGGGTACAGCGTCGGGTAATGGAGCGTTCGTCGGTGGCCCGAGTAGAGATCTAGATCCGGGAACACACCGCCGAGAAACCCCGCGAGGAGCGCGACGGGGGCGAACTCGGGGGCCCAGAGCGCAACGGGGAGTGCGAGGGCCATCCCCACCAGCGCGTGTGTCGGCAGCATCATTGACCGGAAGATACGCACGGAATAGATATAAACATGCCGTCAGATGTTTATATAGTATATATAAATCTTGCAAAAACACCCGGCGGGGCGGCTCTCGAACCCGAACTTGCCACTAACGCTGATCGATCAGTCGATAAAAAGGTCCGCTTCGGGGAGGAACTCGTCTACGAGTAGACGAGCCCGACGAAGAGGGTGAGCGTCGTTGACATCACGATGAAGCCAGCGATCATCGCGATGAACGTGTACCCGAGCATGTCACGGGCACGCAGGTCGGCCAACGCGAGCGCCGGAAGCGCCCAGAACGGCTGGATCATGTTCGTCAGCCCGTCGCCGAACGCCTCGAGGATCACGGCGACGTACAGCGGCATTCCGAGCTGGTTCGTCGTCTCGAGCAGGATCGGCCCCTGTGCGACCCACTGGCCGCCGCCGGATGGGACGAAGATGTTCACGAGCCCAGTGGTTATCAGCCCGAGGATCGGCCAGGTCAGCGGCGTCGCGATGTCCGCAAAGAACTGCGAGATCATGCCACCGAGCGGCGTCCCGACCAGCAGGCCGGCGATGCCGGCGTAGAACGGGAACTGCAGGATGATGCCCGCACAGTTCTTGATGCTCTGGTCGATCTGGTTGACGAGCTTGAGCGGATGGAGCCAAAGCAGGATCGCAACGGTGAGGAACATCGCGTTGATCGCGTTGAGCGTAAAGCCGAGGATACCTCCTCTCGCGAGCGACTGGATGAAGTAGTATGCGGGGAAAATCGCGATTATAGCTCCCAGTATCCGCATGCCGTTCAGTTTGTCGGCGATGTAGTCCTCCTCAGCGTGCACTTCGCCGCCGTCGGTCGCGACGGGGTCGGACACGTCGCCGGCATCGGCCTCCGATCCACCGGAGATCTTCGCGTCGAGCTCGTCGACCACGGAGGTCGGCAGCGTCTTGATGCTGTCCTCGTCGCTCGGGTGCAAAAGCGCCATGATCGGCGGGAGCACGATCAGGAGTGTCGCTGCCGTGGCGATGTTCACCGTGCTACCGATGGTTTCAGCGAGCGGGATACCGTCCTGTGCGTAGTCCGGGAACGTGTCCGGGATCGCGGCCGGGTCGGTCATCAACAGACCGCTCGAGGTCGTAAGCCCCATGTGCCAGATCATGAGCGCGGTGTACCCCGCTGCAACTAGCAGGGGGTAATGGACCTTGATACCGCGTTTGTGGGCGCGGTAGGCGACCTGTCGCGCCATCACGGCGCCGACGATGAGACCGATCGCCCACGAGATGAGCCCCGCGATGAGCGAGACGATACACGTGATATAGACCGCGGTGAACTGTGAACCGGGGATCTCGGCGATCCGCTGGAACAGTTTCGTCGCGAGTCTGGATTTCGCGATCGCGTCACCGGCGATCAGCGTGATCGAGATCTGCGCCATGAACGTGAGCAGATCCCAGACGCCGCCGGTCCAGGCGTCCATCGCCTCGACGGGACCCGTCCCGATCGCGAGGACGGACACGAACGAAGTCAATGTCAGTAAAATAAGCAGGACCCACGGATCAGGTATGATTCGTTCCGATACCGCTGCCGACCGTTCCCCGAGTGCTTTGAGTGGTTTACCGATCATGTGTATTTGTCACCGCTTGGTCCGTGCCAGCGACGCACAGACGATTCGTTGATTGATCTGTTTATAAAATTTGTGGAGAATCGGTCGGACGGTCGCGTAACCCGAGGACGGCGGTCAGTGATCACTGTCTGATCCCCACGTCTTATGTAAATTCACCCTCAGGTGGACACCGACGCCGAGCGCTCGGTCAGTCGTCGTTCAGCGGGATCGTGATCACGGGTACGTCCGACAGGCGGACGACCCGTTCCGTGACGCCGCCGAGCAGCGGCCGACCGAGTCCGGTCCGTCCCCGTGTTCCCATCACGATCACGTCGACGCCGCTTTCCTCGGCGTAGGCCAGGATCCGTTTGTGCGGTGCCCCGCCGGACACCTTTCTGACGGTCTCGATTCCCGCCTTCTCGACCTGGTCGGCGTACGGTTCCAGTACCTCACGGGCTCGTTTCAGCACCCGTTTGTCGAGTTCCTCCTGGTCGATGTCGCCGCCGAAAGATCCCTCGTGGAAACTGCCCCGACTCGAGAGTCGATCAGTCACGTGCAGAAGGTGGATCGTCGCGTCGTTCTGTTTGGCCAACTCGATGCCGTACTCGAGGGCTCGATCGGTTCCTTCGTGCTCTTCGATCGGGATCAGGATTCGGTCGTGCATGGTGGCGTAGTATATTTCATCATTAATAGTTTTTTCCGCGCGACTCGCCCTGAACAACCGTTTCGCCCGTCGGGGACTTCCGGAACGGCCTGTTACCCTGTGCCGATCAGATACCCTGTTCTCGAAAGTACGTAAAGAACAGGAACAGGCCGGCGGCGAACAGTCCGAACGCCGCCCAGAGGTACGATCCGCTCCGGGCCGCATCAAGCAGTAAAACCCCGAGCGAGAGCCCCGCGATCGCAGTAATCGTACTTCGTTTCACAGTGGACCGTTCGAACGGTCGGTATATTTTCGTTCGGGATGTGCGCTTTTCGCCACCGTCCCAGCTACTCGAACCCGATCGCCCGTTCGCCGTCGATGATCGCCTTCGCCCGGCGGCTGACCTCCGGCACGACCGTCTCCATCTTCGGGTACAGCGGATCGTCGCTGTCGCCGTTTCGGTACCGCGCGTAGAACATCTCGCCGACGGCGGTGAGCATATACAGCCCCAGCACGACGTAGAAACCCAGGTCCTCGACCGCGATCCCCGAGCGCCGTTCGTACCGCTCGAGAAGCGCCGTCCGGTCCGGGTACCCGGGTCGGTCGAGAAACGTCGGCATGAGATCGTCGATCAGCGGTTCGGTGTCCCAGAAACAGCACAGCCAGCCGATATCCCTGAGCGGATCTCCGAGCGTGCTGATCTCCCAGTCCATGACGGCGATCAGCTCCGGGTCCGCGCTCGGTCCGTACATCACGTTGTCGAGTTTGTAATCACCGTGGACGAGCGTGTGTTCCGACGACTCCGGGACGTTCGACTCCAGCCACGACCCGACTTCCTCGACGTGCGGCACTGACCGGACAGCGCCCGTCGTCCCGTGTGCCCATTCGAACTGTGAGCCCCACCGGTCGATCTGTCGTTGCAGGAACCCGTCCGGTCGGCCGAGGTCGCCGAGCCCGGCGGCCTCGTAGTCGACGCCGTGGATCGCGGCGAGCGTGTCGATGAGCTCCTCGGCCACCTGGCGTCTGCGATCCGGCTCGGCGAACCGATCCGGCTCCTCGTCGCGGATGACGGTCCCCTCGAGACGATCCATCAGATAGAACTCGCTGCCGATCACCGATCGGTCCTCACAGGCCGCCACCGGCGTCGGCGTCGGCACGTCGGTATCCGCCAGCGCATCGATAATGCGGTGTTCCCGGAGGACGTCGTGGGCCGTTCGTGCTGTCTCGCCCGCCGGCGGCCGACGCAAGACGAGGTCACGATCGCCCCACTCGACGATCAGTGTCTCGTTCGAGTGTCCCTCGCCGAGGTGTTCGACCTCGAGACGCTCCGCCGGTCCGATGGTCGCCGTCAGATACTCCCGGAGCGCCCGCTCGTCGACGAGTCGGTTGACGTCCGTTTCGTCCGCTGTCATACCCGTTTCTCGGACGGTCGCCCGTTTAGTTTTGGCCCCTCGCCAACGGCGGCCCGATCAGTCCTCGCCGAACGTCGGCAGCTGGCTGAGCTCCTCGGGATCGACGTCGTCGTAGGCGTCCCGCGCGATGACGCGTTTGTGGACCTCGTCGGGACCGTCGACGATCCGGAACTGCCGGACGTTCTCGTAGAAGTCGGCGATCGGGAGGTCCTTCCCGAGCCCACTCGCGCCACAGAACTGCAGCGCCGTGTTTATGACCTCCTCGGTGACGTTGGCGGTGAAATACTTGCACATCGAGACTTCGACGCGGGCCTCGTTGCCCCGCGAGATCTCGTCGGCCGCGTGCCGGACCATCGTCCGTGCGGCGTGGAGGTTCGTCTCGGCCTCGGCGATCTCGTATCTCACGTCCTGTTTGTCGGCGATCGGTCCGCCGAACCCCTCACGTTCGCTCGTATAGGCCTTCGCCACATCCAGTGCCCGTCCCGCCATCCCGGAGTAGCGCATACAGTGAGTGAGCCGGGCCGGTCCGAGCCGTTTCTGGGCAATGGTGAACCCCTCGCCTTCCTTGCCGAGCAGGTTTTCGACCGGCACGCGAACGTCGTCGTAGCGGATCTCCGAGTGGACTTTCGAGGTGATATCGTCGCCGACGTGCGGGATGTCTCGTTTCACCTCGAAACCGGGCGTGTCAGCCGGCACCACGATGAGCGAACAGCCCTCGTAGGGGTGGACGTCCTGATCCGTCCGGGCGAACGTGATGAAGAAATCGGCCTCGCCGCCGTTCGTGGTCCACCACTTGTGGCCGTTTATGACCCACTCATCGCCGTCCCGCTCGGCGGTCGTCTTGATCATTTTGGGGTCCGAGCCGCTACCCTGTCTCGGTTCGGTCATCGCGAACGCCGAGGTCAGCTCACCCGCCACCAGGGGCTTGAGCCACCGTTCCTGTTGGCTTTCGGTTCCCGCAAGCTCCAGAGTGTGCATGTTCCCTTCGTCAGGGGCGTCGACGCGCATCGCAACCGGGCCCAGCAGGCTCCGGCCCGCCTCCTCGAACAGCGGGAGCACGTCCCGGAAGTCGACGCCCATCCCGCCGTGCTCTTCGGCGATGTGTGGCGCGTACAGATCCCGTGCTTTGGCCTCCTCGCGGAGCTCCTCGATGACCGCCTCGGGGACCTTCGTCCCGCCCTCGAGCTCCCGTTCTCGGGGGATGACGACCTCGTCGACGAACTCGCGTGCGCGCTCGGCTAACTCCGTTGCTCTCTCCGAGTCCTGATACTCCATACCTACCCCTTCGGTAGCGCCGACGTAAAACCATTCGTCGGTCCCGACCGGCCGCGACGCCCCCGTCGCCGTGGCCGATCAGATGACGTCGTCGGCTTCGAGTTCCGCCAGCCGTTCTTCCGAGAGGACCCGCGAGAGCACCTCCTCGGTGTGTTCGCCGAACGCCGGCGCTGGCGATCGCATGTCGTCGATCTCGCTCGACGACTTCGCCGGAAACCCTACATACGAGAACGTCTCGCCGTCCCCGACGCCCATCTCTCCGACCATGTCCCGGGCCCTCATCTGGGGGTGTTCGAACGTCTCCTCGAACTCGTTGACCGGCGCGAACATCGCCTCCTCGGAGAGATAGCTCTCCCACTCCTCTCGGGTCCGTTTCTCGAACTCCGACTGGAGCTCCTCGCTCGCGTATTCGGCCTCCTCGCCGGTCGCGAACTGGTACTCCATGAGGTCCTCGCGGCCGAGTTCCTCGAGCAGTTGCTCCCAGAACTTCTCTTCGCGCGGGGCGATGGAGACGTGTTTGCCGTCTTTCGTCCGGTAGACGTTATAACAGGGCGCCTCCATCGCGGCCGGCGAGCGCTCGTCTTCGGGCAGTTCCTCGCCCATGAACGCCCGCCAGCTCTGGCCGGTCGAAAACGACGTGACGACGTCGGTCATCGAGACGTCCAGATACTGGCCGCCGTTGCCGGATTCCCGATCGAGCAGCGCCGAGACGATGGTGAAGGCGCTGAACATTCCGCCGGCCTTGTCGCCGATCTGGTAGGCGGGGATCGCCGGGTAGGTGCCGTCCTTCGAGATGGTCTCGCCCAGCAGTCCCGACAGCCCGACGTAGTTGATGTCGTGACCGACCCGGTCGCTGTAGGGGCCGTCCTGACCGTACCCCGACAGCGAACAGTAGACGATCTCCTCGTTCACCTCCCGGACGTCGTCGTAGCCGATCCCGAGCCGATCGACGACGCCCGGTCGGAACTGCTCGAAGACGACGTCCGCCTCGGCGGCCAACTCGAGGAACGCCTCGCGGCCCCGGTCGCTTTTCAGATCGAGCGTGACGCTCTTTTTGTTCCGGTTGACCGAGTGAAACAGCGCCCCCGAATCGGTCGGCTCGACTTCCGGTTCGATCCACCGGGCGTAATCGCCCCGCGTCGGCTCCTCGATCTTGATAACCTCAGCGCCCATGTCCGCGAGCAGCATCGTCCCGTACGGTCCGGGCAACAGCCACGTCAGATCGAGGACGGTGTACTCTTCGAGGTTCATGGATCGGCTTTCACCGATTCCCTTAATAAGTGTTGGGCGGTGGCCGCCCGAACCGATGACAGCTACGACCGGCGCGCCCGCTCCTTTGCGACCCGCGTCGCCATCGCCAGATACACCGAGACGATCAAAAGGAGGACGGCCCCCGCCGCCGCGACGCCGAGGGCATCGGCGCCCAGAAACATCGGCTCGTCGCGTGCGGTCGGCAAGACGGTGTGATGGAGGTCGCCGCGGACCGGAACGAAGTAATCGACGGCCGTGTCGACCGAATACCAAATCGTCGCCACCCCGACGGCTCGGGGAGTGAACGTCCCGATCCGGTGGAGGAAGAAGGCCTGAACGACCATCGCGGCGTGGCTCCAGATGAGGAACTGCCGCATGGGTTCGCCGAGGTAACTGAACTGCTCGTAGAAGGCGAGATGGACCCAGACGGTCCACCCACCCAGGATGACGTTCCCGAAAAACGCCAGCGCGATGAGCCACTGCTGTGGCCGGCCGAGCTTCCAGGTGGCCAGCGCTAGCGCGATGAAAAGCGTCGCCATCGGGCTGTCGGGGACGAACAGCCACATCTCGACGGGCGTCCGCGAGAGCTGTGGGCTGTAATAGTAGAACCCGAAGGCCGTCCCGAGCAGGTTGATGACGACGATCGGCCACGCGAGGTTGAGCGCGAGGTTCTCGATGGGCTCCGGCAGCGGTGCGACGTACCACGGGAGGTCCTCTCGTGGAACGTCCGACTCGAAGAGCCCGCGGAGATCCATATCCGTTCCTCTCGGTCCGGGGATAAAAACGTCGCGCGATGTCGTGTCGGTAACGTCGCGCGACATCGGTACGTAAACGTCGCGCGATACCGGTACGTAGGTGCGGAAAGACACGGGTTAAGTGGGTCGGGGTTCAAAAGGTGCGTATGAGTGAGACGGATCTCGAGGAACTCAAACGCGGGACCGACCTCGTCAAGCGCGGTTTCGCGAAGATGCAGAAGGGCGGCGTCATCATGGATGTCGTCACACGTGAACAGGCACGCGTCGCCGAGGACGCCGGCGCGGTGGCCGTCATGTCTCTGGAGGCAGTCCCCGCCGACATTCGCAAACGCGGCGGCGTCGCCCGGATGGCCGATCCCGGCATGCTCGAGGAGATCATCGACGAGGTCTCCATTCCGGTGATGGGGAAAGCCCGGATCGGCCACACCGCCGAGGCACAGATCCTCGAGGCGACCGGCGCGGACATGGTCGACGAGTCGGAGGTGCTGACGACGGCGGACGAACGGTACCACATCGACAAACGCGAGTTCACCTCGCCGTTCGTCTGTGGCGCCCGGAACCTGCCGGAGGCGCTGCGCCGGATCGACGAGGGCGCGGCGATGATTCGGACCAAAGGCGAGGCCGGCACCGGTGACGTCAACCAAGCCGTCACCCACCAGCGCAACATCCAGCGATCCATTCGTCAGTTGAGCGGGATGAACCACCAAGAGCGAGACGAGTGGGCCCGCGAACACGGCGCTCCGCGTCATCTCACCCACGAAACGGCTGAAATGGGTCGGCTTCCGGTGGTCAATTTCGCCGCGGGCGGCATCGCGACCCCCGCCGACGCCGCGCTCATGATGCAGCTCGACTGTGACGGCATCTTCGTCGGCTCCGGCATCTTCGGCGCCGAGAACCCACAGGCGATGGGCGAGGCGATCGTCGAGGCGGTCAACAACTACGACGATCCCGACACGCTGAAGGAGATCGCCAAATCCCCCGGCAAGGGGATGAAAGGGCAGGCAAACGAGACGATGCCCGAAGAGGAGAAACTCCAGGATCGCGGCGTCTAGCCGGATCCAGTTTCGCGAACCGATCGCTGTAACAAAGTATATTACGTTCCGATCCCTGTCGTTGGATATCGATGTGTCGTGAAATGAAACGCGAGCCGGCATGGGTCTCCGCGATCCGGCTGGCGTTTCTCGAAGGCCGAGTCGACGTTGACGCCGTAATCCGCGAGGCGAACCTCCAGCCCGGACGCGAACGGACCGTTCGGGACGTTCTCGAGACGATGTGTCGTCGACGATTGCTCACCGCCGTCGAGAGTGCCGAGGACACCTACGTCCCCGGCCCGGTGTTGCTCGAATCGGACCGCTTCGATCTGGATTTCACGAAGGCTTCCGACGGCGGCGCTCACCGTTGGAACTCGGCGGTCTGAGCCCCGTTTCCGATCGGACCTTCGGTCTCGGACTTTGCGTTCTCATAGCGTAAGCTATGTACCATCCCGCTTCGTGTGCCGAAACGATGGGAGTCCTCTCGAACACCAAAGTCTCGGAAAAGAACCTGACGACAGTCCCCAAACCGGTGCGGAACTTCCTCGACGTCGGTGCCGGCGACCGGGTCGAGTGGCACGTCGAGAACGGCGATATCGTCGTTCGGAAGATCCAAAAGGAGGAGTAGCGGCGGTCCGACTGACCCCTCTTGCTTCACCGGCGGTCGGTCGGCTCGGCACACCCCGTCGACGGATCTATCGGGTCAGTTCATTCTGCCGACAGATCGGTCGGCTCGTCGACGTCCCGCCGAACACCCGGATCGTCGACCTCGACGAGCGCGGCCGAGTCGCTTTCAAGGAGTATTGTCCGCCCGCCGATATCGCCGTTGACCCCGCGCAATGGCTCGAAGAATCGGCGATCGAACAGCACCGGGTTCCCCCTGACACCGTCGTGTGCCGCCGCGAGCGCCTCGCCGGCTCCGTCCCGATACGCCGCCACGAGCGCGTCGACGGTATCGGATTCGATGAACGGCATGTCACCGAGTGCGACCACCGCGGCGTCGACCGTCGACAGCCCTTCGAGTTCCCCGATCCCGACCCCGACCGACGAGGCCTGTCCCGTGGCGTAGGCGTCGTTGTAGACTGTTTCGACCGGGAGATCGGCGATCGCCTCCCCGACGGCGTCCGCCTCGTGGCCGAGGACGACGACGACCGGATCGATCGCCGCGTTCACGAGCGTCCGGACGGCGTGGCGGACGATCGGCTCCCCGCCGACGGTCGCGAGAAGCTTGTTCGGCTCGCCGAACCGGCTGCTCGTGCCCGCGGCGAGAACGATCCCGCCGACGGGACCGTCGCTGTCTGACCGTTTCCCCCCGAACGGTGGCTCAACGACCGGCAATCCGCGATCGGATGGCCCGTCGTCGCTCATCGTTCGACGATCGGGTATGGAACGACCTCGACAGGTTCGCCGGCTGTCAGTTCCGTTTCGGTGAGAACGACCCCGTCGGCTCGCGTCGCCCGCGTGCTCGAGGAGATGACGCTCGGGTCGAACGTCTCCTCGTAGACCGAAAGCGCCGAGTCCACGTGGCCGAGCGGCAGTGCCTTCCCGTCGTCGAGCGTCACCGGGATGGCGTACGTAAAGCCCGCCACCGAGATCCCGACGTCGTGGGTCATCGTCGCATCGACGGTCGAAAGCGCTCGCGGCCCGGTAAAGAACGGCCCGGCGACGAGTGCCGTCACGGCGTGTGCGCCGACGGGTTTGCCGGGGATCGCGAAGACGATCGTATCGTGGGCGTCGAGTTCGGCGACCGCGATCGGCTTTCCGGGACGGAGTCGGACGCGGTGAAAGAGGACCTCGCCCAGTTCCTCCAACGCGCGGATGACGTAATCCTTCTTGCCGACGCTCGTCCCGCCGGTCGTCATGACGACGTCGTGCGACGCCGCGAGGTCGGCGATCCGGTCTCTGACGCGCTCGTAGTCGTCGGGGACCGTCCCCTCGTAGCTCGCCTCCTGGCCCCAGCCCCGGACGAGGTTTTCGAGCATCGGCGAGTCGAGGTCGGTCTGTCGCCCCTCGTGGATCTCGGTTCCGGTCGCGAGCAGGCCGACCGAGAGCCGTTCCCGGACCGAGACCGATCCGATCCCCAGATCACCGAGCAACAGCGCGTCCTTCGCGCCGAGTCGCTCGCCGGCCTCGAAGAGCCGCTCGCCCTCCGAAACGTTACTGCCGCGCTCGTAGACGTAGGTCCCCGGTTCGATCTCGCTTCCCGACAGCCGTCCGTCCTCGACGGTCGCCTCCTCCTGTTTCAAAACGGCGTTGGCCGAGGGGGGAAGCGGCGCGCCGGTGAATATCCGGACCGCCTCGTCGGCTTCGATCTCGGGGGGATCCCGTTCCGGGTAGACCTCGACGTCGTGGAGGTCGTAGGGGTATCCCTCGGTCGCGTCGAACGCGTAGCCGTCCATCGTCGCGTGGCTTCGGGACGGGCGGTCCTCGGGGGCGTCTACCGGCTCGGCGAGGATCCGACCGCCGATCCGTTCGAGCGGGACGTGTTCGGTCCCGATCCGATCGAGCCAGCGATCACGGAGTGTCCCGATCCGCGTCGCCGCCTCGGAAAGCGACAGGATATCGTCGTGGCTATGCCCGCTCCCTGATTCCGCTGTTTTTCGGTCACTCATCGGTGCTTCCGGCCGTTCGTGTGGTTTCTGTTCGAGTCATACCTGATTATCCGTTGAGGTTCAACAACGTTTATTATGGTGCTTCGAGATACCACCAGGTGTGGTAATAGTATGCTCATAGTGACGGGGTATAAAAGATGACGGTGGCAGAGACGAAACCGAACGGCTCGATCGGAGGTGTCGCATAATGGAGTTCGAAGGCGAATTCGAACTGGCGGACGTCCCACCGGAGAAGGCGTGGGTCGTACTTTCGGACCCGATCGCCGTCCGGAACGCGCTCAAGGGGTGTAAGTACATCACCCCGATGGACGATGACTTCGAGTGGGACAGCTACGAACCCGAGGAGGGTATCGAAACGTTACCCGAGGCTGACGCGGATGCGGTCGCTGCCCGGGCGTTCAGAGCCGGCCAGAAGTACGCCGCGCTGATGCAGGTCGGCGTCGGCAGCGTCAAACCGAAGTTCGAGACGGAGGTCACCATCGACGACCGCAACGACGAGACCTTCGAGATGACGGCTTCGGGATCCGGCTCGGCCAGCTCCAGCGGGTTCAGCATGAACTCCGGCATGCGGATCCACCCGAGCGAGGACGGTGAGGGCTCGCGGATCGAGTGGTGGACGGAAGCCGACATCTCCGGCCGGATCGCACAGCTCGGCGGGCGGGTCATCAACCCGGTCGCCAACAAGATCGTGAACAACTTCTTCACCGAGATCGAGACACAGATGAGTGACGTCGAGGAGACCGACTCGGGCGTCACTGACAAAATCAGGGGCATGTTCGGATGAAATCCGCACCGTTCGAGCATTACGAACCGACGACGATCGGCGAGGCGACGAGCCTGCTCGAAAGTCTCGACGACCCGACGATCCTCTCCGGCGGCCAGAGTCTCGTCCCGATGTTGCGATTCCGGCTGGCGAACCCGGACGTCGTGATCGACATCAACGGGATCGACTCGCTTGATTACCTTCACGAGGAGGACGGCTACCTCAAGATCGGCGCGCTCGCCCGCCACGCCGACGTCGAGGACTCACAGCTGATCGATGAAAAGTACGGGAGCTTTGCCGATACCGCGCCGCTGGTCGCCGACCCGCAGATCCGGAACCGCGGGACGATCGTCGGCTCGATCGCACAGGCGGATCCGAAAGGCGACTGGGGAAGCGTTCTCCTGGCTCACGAGGGGACGGTCGTCGCACACGGCCCCGACGGCGACCGGGAGATCCCGGCGGACGAGTTCTTCCTGTTGCCTTACGACACGACTCTGGACGAAAACGAACTCATCACGGAGGTTCGCGTCCCGACGCCCGGGCCGAACGAGGGCAGCGCCTATCACAAACTGAAACGGAAGACCGGCGACTACGCGATGGTCGGCGTCGGCGCACGGCTCGTCTTCGACGACGACGGCCGGATCGAGACGGCCGGAATCGGGATGACCGCCGTCGACATCACGAACGCCAGCGCGACGGACGCCGAGGAACACCTGGAGGGCGAACGACCGAGCTCCGAGCTGTTCGCGGAAGCCGGCGAACTCGCCGCCGAACAGTCCCACCCCGAATCGGACGAACACGGCGGCGCCGAATACAAAGAACGGATGGTCGACGTCCTCACCCAGCGCGCGCTCGGGGACGCCGCCGAACGCGCCGGAGCGGCCAAACGGAGGGTTACACAGTGACTGACGAAACGGAGATCACGCTGACGGTCAACGGAACCGAACACACCATCGAGGTGGAACCGCGCCAGCTTCTGGTCCACGCGATCCGGGAGGAACTGGACATGACCGGCACACACATCGGCTGTGACACCGGCAACTGCGGCGCCTGTACGGTCGTCAAGGACGGCGAACCGATCAAGTCCTGTCTCATGTTCGCCGCCCAGGCGGACGGTTCCGAGATCCTCACCGTCGAGGGGATGGAGGATCTGCCGGACGCCGGGCCCGAGCTTCACCCGCTTCAGGAAGGATTCAAGGAGGAACACGGTCTGCAGTGTGGATACTGTACTCCCGGCATGCTGATGGCCGGCAAGGCTCTGCTGGACGAGAACCCCGACCCCGACGAAGCGGAGATCCGCGAGGCGATAAGCGGCAACCTCTGTCGGTGTACCGGCTATCAGAACATCGTCAAATCGATCGAGTACGCGGCCGACGAACTCGAAAGTCGGACCGCGACCGACGGCGGTGCCGTCGCCGGGGACGAAAGCGATGTCGACGCGGCCTTCGACGCCGGCTCCGCCGACGCGGACACCTTCTGTGGCGTCGAGGACTGCTGTGGCGGCCCCTCGGCGGACGACGCTGGTCCCGGCGATCAGTTCGAGCGCGAATATCTCGACGGTGATTCCGAATGAGCAGCGAACACGAGAACGTACCCGAGGCGGACACGGAGTATCAACACCCCGAAGACGACGGGCCTGATCCGGAGAAACACTGCGGCCACGGCCGCGGTGGGATGGGCGAGGAAGTAAAACGGAAAGAGGACAAACGCTTCATCACCGGCCGGGGCAACTACATCGACGACATCAAGAAGCCGGGGATGCTCCACTGTGAGATCGTCCGGAGCCCGCACGCCCACGCCCGAATCAAGGATATCGACGGCTCCCGAGCGGAAGCGATGGACGAAGTCGTCGCCGTGTTGACGGCCGAGGATCTCCTCGATCACGACCTCGCGACGATGCCGACGCTCATGGACGACACCCAGGACGTCCTCGTCAACGACAAGGTCAAGTTCCAGTCCCAGGAGGTCGCCGCCGTCATCGCGACCGATCGCTACACGGCGAAGGACGGCGCCCAGAAAGTCGAGGTCGACTACGAGGTGCTCGACCCCGTCGTCGACGCCGAGAAGGCGCTCGAAGCGGACGCGCCGCTGATCCGAGACGACATTGAGGGCCAGGAGGACAACCACTGTCTGGACTGGGAGACTGGCGACGAGGAAGCCACAGCCCAGGTCTTCGACGAGGCCGACGTCACCGTCGAGGAGGAGATGCTCTACCAGCGGCTCCACCCCGCGCCGATCGAGACCTGCGGGGCGGTCGCCGACTTCGACCCCGGCAAGGACAAACTGACGGTCCACATGACCTCGCAGGCCCCGCACATCCACCGAACCCTGTTCTCGCAGGTCTCGGGGATCCCCGAACACAAGGTCCGGATCGTCAGCCCCGACATCGGGGGCGGATTCGGCAATAAGGTGCCGATCTACCCCGGCTACGTCGTCGCCGCCGCGGCGTCGTACGTTCTTGAAGAGCCGGTCAAATGGATCGAGGAGCGCTCGGAGAACATCCAGACGACCGGGTTCGCCCGCGACTACGACATGAAGGGCGAAATCGCCGCGACCGAGGACGGCGAGATCCAGGCGGTCAGAACCGACGTGCTCGCGAACCACGGCGCCTACAACGCCGTCGCCCAGCCGTCGAAGTTCCCCGCCGGGTTCTTCAACATCTTCACCGGTTCCTACGACATCGACACCGCCTACGGCTCGCTGTCGGCGGCCTACACCAACACCGCGCCGGGCGGCGTCGCCTACCGGTGCTCGTTCCGCGTGACGGAGGCCGTCTACCTCATCGAGCGGATGGTGAAGGTGCTGGCCGACGAACTCGACATGGATCCCGCCGAGGTCCGGCGGAAGAACTTCATCCAGCCCGATCAGTTCCCCTACGAGAGTCCGACGGGATGGAACTACGACTCGGGCGACTACGAGAAGGCGCTCGATAAGGCCCTCGAGATGGCCGACTACGAGCACTACCGCGAGGAGCAACAGCGCCGGATCGAGGAGGACGCCGACAAACTCCTCGGTATCGGCATCTCCTCGTTCACGGAGGTCGTCGGCGCGGGTCCCGGAAAGACCTGCGACATCGCCGGCGTCGAGATGTTCGACTCCGCCGAGATCCGTGTACACCCGACCGGCAACGCGACGGTTCGGGTCGGCGTCCAGACGCAGGGGCAGGGTCACGAGACCACGTTCGCCCAGATCGTCGCCGAGGAGCTCGGCATGGACGTCGACGACATCACCGTCGAACACGGGGACACCGACACCGACCCCTACGGTCTGGGAACCTACGGTTCGCGGAGCACGCCCGTCGCGGGCGCAGCCGCAGCCGTCGCCTCGCGCAAGGTCCGCGAGAAGGCGAAAGCGATCGCGGCCAACGAACTCGAGGCCGCCGAGGAGGACATCGAGTGGGACCGCGAATCCGGCGAGTTCCACGTCGCCGGTGCGCCCGACCGCTCGATCACGATCACCGAGATCGCCGCGGGCGCGTACATGAACAAACCAGCCGGTGAGGACCCGGGGCTCGAGGCGATCAACTACTACGATCCGCCGGAGATGACCTATCCGTTCGGCTCCTACATCGTCGTCGTTGAGGTCGACCGAGAGACCGGTGAGGTCGACTTCGAGAAGTTCGTCGCGATCGACGACTGCGGCAACCGCATCAACCCGATGGTCATCGAGGGCCAGATCCACGGCGGCCTCGCCCAGGGGATCGGGAGCGCGATGATGGAACACGTCACCTACGACGACAACGGCAACATCACCGGTGGTGACTTCATGAACTACCTGTTGCCGACGGCCAACGAGATCCCGAACTTCGAGACGGGTCACACCGTCACGCCGTCGCCGCATCACCCGATCGGCGCGAAGGGCGTCGGCGAATCGCCGCTCGTCGGCTCGCCGCCGGCGATCGTCAACGCCGTCGTCGACGCGATGAGCCACGCTGGCGTCAGCCACATCGAGATGCCCATGACGCCCGACAGGGTCTGGGAAACGCTCGATGACGCCGGTCTGGACCACAGCCCGGCTCACAACCTCGAGTTCGACGTCGAGGACAGTCCGGCCGACGACTGAGCTCCGACCATCCGGTCGGAGCCGTTCGGCATCCACTACAGATATTATCGATGACATACGACGAGACAGAACACGGGCGTTCCGGGCCGACCGACGGGCAACGCGCCGACAGTGGTATCGACGACGGCGACGTGTCCGCCCTCGAGGCGGAACTGAGACGGCGCCGTGAACCGTACGCGAAGGCGACGGTCGTCAGACGCGAGGCGCCCGCCTCGGCCAACGTCGGTGATTCGGCGGTCGTGACCGCCGACGGCGAACTCCACGGCTGGATCGGCGGCGCGGCCTGCGCACAGTCGATCGTGGCGGGACAGGGCCGTGAGGCGATCGAATCGGAGACGCCGCGTCTGATCGGGATCGCGCCCGACCCGGAGACCGTCGATCGTCCCGGCTTAGAGGCGTTCCCGATGACCTGCCACAGCGACGGCGTGCTGGAGCTTTTCGTCGAGCCGGTGACGCCCACGACGGAACTCGTGATCGTCGGCAACTCGCCGCTCGCCAGGGCGCTCGCCCGACTCGCATCCGAGCTGACGCTCGACATCACGTTCGTAGCGCCCGACGATCGCCCCTCCGATCTCCCGGACGGTATCGAGTTCGTTGACGACCTCGATCCGGAGTCGGTCGCCGACCGCCTCGGCTCCGATCCGCTCGTCGTCGTCGCCTCGATGGGCGAGTACGACGCCCGGGGAATCGCGATCGGCCTGCTCGAGGACGCGCCGTACATCGGGCTGATCGCGAGCGACGAACGGGCACGGACCGAGATCGAACGCGCCGCCGGCCTCGTCGACGTCGATGTCGACACCGTCGAAGCGGCGGTGACGAACCCGGCCGGTGTCGATATCGCCGCACACACGCCGGCGGAGATCGCGGCGAGTCTACTGGCGGAGATCGTCGATATGCGAAACGCGACGCCGGGTGTCGACACACCGACCGCCGGGGTCGACGAGCCGGCCGACGGCGCTGGCACAACGGCCACCGGGGCAGAGGAGTCAGTTGACGATGTCGACGGTGACAGCCCCGAGCACGGAGACGGCCCGGTCGTTGACCCGGTCTGTGGAATGGACGTCGACCCGGCGAGTTCGGCGGCGACTGTCGAACACGACGGCGAGACGTACCATTTCTGCTGTCACGGCTGTGCCGACTCCTTCGGGAACGACCCCACGTCGTATCTCGAAACCCCGGAGGATCACGCATGAACGAACAGGTCGAACGGGAGTCGTTCGACTCGCTGACCGAAACGGAGCTCAGAGATCGGTTCGATCGGACCGACTACGTCGCCGACGACCGGACGGTGACGACGGTCAACCTCGCTTTGCGGCTCAGTCGCCCGCTGCTCGTCGAGGGGCCGCCGGGAAGCGGCAAGACGGAGCTCGCGAAGACGCTCGCCGACGGGTTCGACACCGAACTCATCCGACTGCAGTGTTACGAGGGGCTGACGGCGGAGAACGCCCTCTACGAGTGGAACTATACGAAACAGCTGCTCGCCGTTCAGGCCGAGGAAGGGTCGGTCGCCGCATCGGACGGTCGATCCGGCTCGGTCTTCGACGAGGAGTACCTCCTCGAGCGACCGCTGTTGCGTGCGCTCCGGGCCGACGGCGACAGACCACCCGTGCTCCTCATCGACGAGATCGACCGGGCCGACGAGGCGTTCGAGGCGTTTCTGCTCGAACTCCTCTCGGACTTTCAGGTCTCCATCCCGGAGTTCGGAACCGTTCGGGCCAACGTTCCGCCGGTCGTGATCCTCACGTCGAACCGGACCCGGGGGCTCAGTGACGCGCTCAAACGGCGCTGTCTCTACCTCCACGTCGAGCCGCCGTCGTTCGAAACCGAGTACGAGATCGTCCGCCGGAAGGTGCCCGAACTCGACGCGGCGATCGCCGCCGAGGTGTGTGCCGTCGCCGGGCGACTCAGAGAGGAGTCCTTCCTCAAACGCCCCGGCGTCGCCGAGACGCTCGATTGGGCGCGCGCGGTCGCACAGCTCCGCCACGGCGACCGTGACGAACCGCTGTCGACGGACGAAATCGAACGGACGCTCGGCTGTCTGCTGAAGGAAGCCGAGGACGTGACGCGTGTCGACACCGAACTGCTCGAACGGCTCCGGGAAGCCGCCTCGACCGCAACGGACCGGATCGAGTGACGATGGCTCCCGAGGAACCCACCGAAGCGAACGACCGCCCCGACGGTAGCCCGGGCGGGTATCTCGGCGCGGGCGGGGACGACGGCCTCCCCGATTTCGGCGGCGCACGGAAACACCTGCTCACGGAGCTCGTCCGGTTCGTCGCGGTGCTCAAAGACGAGGGGGTCGACGTCCCGGCTTCGGGGACTCTCGAGGCCGCGAGGGCGCTCGCGACGGTCGGTCTCGACGACGAAGCGCACGTCTCGGCTGCACTACGGGCGACCCTGCTCTCGGAGACGGCGGATTCGGCGGCGTTCGAGGAGGCGTTTCCGGATTTTTGGCACCGGCTGCGCGGCGGTCTCGACCGGATCGTCACGGCCACCAACGGCCCCGAGGTAGCCGACGAATCCGAGGGCGGGGCCGACGCGGATCTCATGGACGACCCCGATAGCGGCGACCACGAAACGCTGGCCGAGGCAGACCCACCCGAGACGGACGGTGAGGGTGATGGGGACGTCTCCGTCCGGATCCCGACCGACCGACGTCACGCCTCGGGGGACCGGCCGGCTGCCTCCGGCGATTCGGATAGCCGCCGGTACAGCGCCCGCGGCGAGCGGGAACCGATCGATACGGGAATCGCGGTGCCCTCGGGCGATGAACTGGCGGCGATCGATCGGTTCGTCGGCGCTCTGGCGACACGCCCCGGCCGGCGACACCGACGCTCACCCAGGGGGCCGACGGTCGACGCCAGAGCCGCGCTCCGTCGGAGTCTCGAGACCGGCGGCGCGCCGCTTCAGTTGCCGCACACCGCACCGGAGACGAGCGAGCTCCGCTGCTGTCTGTTGGTCGACGTCAGCGGCTCCGTTCTCGACACGATCGACCGGGGTGCGTTGCTCGCACTCGCCGAGCGTCTCGTGGCCCGGGCGTTCGGTATTCGGGTGTTCTTTTTCGATACCGAGTTACTCGAGGTGACGGAGACGTTCACGAAAACCGGCGGCGATCCGGCCGCCGCCCTCCGGGCCGCCGAGATCGAGTGGGGCGGCGGCACGGAGATCGGTCACGCTTTCGAGACGCTTCGGCGGACGGCTCCGCATGCCGTCGATCGACGAACGGCCGTCGTCGTGGTGAGCGACGGGCTCGATGTGGGCGATCAGACGCTTCTCACCGACGGGATCACGTGGATCGCCGATCGAGCCCACAGCGTCGTCTGGCTCAATCCGCTCGCCGTCTCGCCGTCGTTCGAGCCCGAATCCCGCGGGATGTCGACCGTCGAGCCGTATCTCGATGCGATGTTCGGGTTCGCCGAGGCGGCCGATCTCGCCGAAGCGGCCAGACAGATCGAGCGTCGCGGACTCTCCGGGCAGGTCGGCTACGAACACGACAGCCGACGCATCGGCGCGGTTCCCGACGGGGGGCGATCGACATGACCGACGGCGTTCTCCCGGCGGTGCTCGGGGCGCTCGAGGACCGTGACGGGCTCTCAGGGGTACGGCCCGACCGCGTCACAGTCGGCGCCGCGGCGGTGCTCGTCGAACTTCTCCGGGAAGACGGCGAGCGGCTCGCGGGTCTGGCACACCGCCCGTCGGGAACGGACGACGCCGTGACGGACCGCGATCTCGGGGCGTTACTCGACCCGATCCGCCACCCCGAAGCCGGTTCCGGGGACGGTTCGATCGGTCGGGCGGCGGCCGTCGCGACGGTGAACGCCCTGTCGGTCCCGTACGTCGAGTGGCGCGCGGGCGATCCGATGGCGCTGCTCGCCCCGTCGGTCGACACCGTCGTCACCGTCGGGCTCTTTCGCCCCGCTTTCCGGAAGTTCGACGCCGTCGAGGTCCGGGTTATCGAGCGCGAGACAACCGGGACGATAGCGGCGCCCGAAAGCGTCACCGTCCGGCAGTTCACTCCCGACGAGACCGAAGCGGCGATGCGTGGCGCGGACGTCGTCTTCGTGACGGGATCGACGCTCGTCTACGGCGGTCTCGAGGCGTATCTCGCGGCGACCCAGCCGGCGGCCACGCTCGTCGTCGTCGGTGCGACCGCCTCGTTCCTCCCGGAGCCGCTCTTCGATCGAGGGGTAGACGTCGTCGCCGGCGCCGAGGTCGTGGACCCGATCCGGGCCGGAGGGGCGGTCGCGGACGGGGCCTGCGGTACCGACCTCCACGATCGGGGGGTTCGGAAGGTGTACAACGCGACCGACTCCGCAGCCGATATCGATCTCCCAAACCATGTCAGAAAGTAACTGGAGCGTTCCCGAAACCGAAGTCGTACAGCGAATCCACGAAAGGCTCGACGCCGGCGGAAGCGACGTCCTCGCCACGATCGTCGACGTCGAGGGCAACGCCTATCGCCGTCCGGGGGCGAAGATGCTCCTCGGCGATTCCGGGCTCGGTGTCGGTTCGATCACCGCCGGCTGTCTGGAGGACGAACTCCTCTCGGCCGCCGACACCGTCCGGGAGAGCGGTCGCCCGGAGCTCGTCACCTACGACCTGATGGACGACGACGAGGACGTCTGGGGACTGGGCGTCGGCTGCAACGGCGTCATCGACGTCCTCCTCGAGCCGCTCGATGAGACGTACCGGCCGGCCGTCGAGGCCTTCGAGACCGGTGTCGATATCGCGGTCCTCACCGTGCTTTCCGGCGAGGGATCGGCGCTCGAAACGGGTGATCGGGCGTATTACACCCCCGGAACGGACCGTTTCGAGGCTCCCGATGGATCGCCCCTCGAGGGCTGGCCCGACGCGGCGCTTTCGGGACCAGCCGGCGATCTCGCCGAACGCGGCCGTGCCGGCGTCATCCCGGTCGACTTTGACGGGGCGACGGTCGAGGTCTTCGTCGACGGGCTCGCCGCACCGGCCGAACTCGTCGTCTTCGGCACCGGGCACGACGTCGGCCCCGTGACCGAACTCGCCGAACGGAACGATTTCCGCGTCACCGTCGTCGGATTCCGGGGGGCGATCGATCTCGAATCGCGGTTCCCCGCCGCCCACCGAACCCTCACGACGTCACCCGGAACGGTCGACACTGATCTCGATCTCGACGACCGGACCTACGCCGTCGTGATGACACACAACTTCGTCGACGACCGACTCACCGTCGAGGCCCTGCTCGACTCGGCCGCTCCCTACGTCGGACTGATGGGCCCCCACGAACGCTTCGAGGAGATGCTCGAGGAGTTCGAAGCCGAGGGCCGAAGCTTCGATGAGTCCGAACTCGACTCGCTGTACACGCCGATCGGGCTCGACCTCGGCGGCGGTTCGCCCTACCAGATCGCCCACAGCATTGTCGCGGAGGTACTCGCTGTCGAGAACGGCCGGACTCCACGTCATCTCACCGAACGCGAGGGCCACATCCACGAGCGGATCGAGATGGCGGCCGAATCCGAGTGATCTGCCGGTCGGACCCCCGGCGCCGATAGCCGTCCGCGATGGGTTATATAACTGCCTGAGGCGAGAACTCACTTGGTTACGGGTGGGTCGCTCAGGCCCCCCCGTCGCTCCGCCCGACGTCGCGCTGTCGGATCGGTCCGGCGTACTCCCGGAACGTCTCCTGTTGTTCCGCCCGGAGCTCGTCCGGCGTGAGATCGCCCTCGAACAGCGCTCGCAGGTTCTCGACGAGCTGTTCTCCCGCAAGGAGGTCCGAGACGCTGACGTAGAGCGCTCCCCGATCGAGATACTCGATCGCCGTCCCGACGTCGTTCGTGCGGAGAACGAGATCGGCGTCAAAGTTGTACGAGAGCAGCCGATCCGAGACCGGATCGGAGTGAACCGTCGAGACGACGAGCTTCGCGTCCCCGACGTTGGCCTTCTCCCAGGTGTATCTCTCCATCGCGTCGCCGAAGACGTACGACTCACACTCCGAGGCGACCGCTTCCAGAAGCGCCGGGTCGTTCTCGATCACCACGTGCGGTGTTTCGAGATCCGCACAGGTCTGTGCGAGCCGCTTTCCTTCCCGGCCGTAGCCGACGATGACGACGTGATCCGAACACGCCTCGCTGACGTGGCTCAACGCGTCGATCCTGTCGTGGCCGCCGCGTATCAGCCCACGCTCCGACAGCGTCGAATAAATACCCTCGCCGTACTGGTGTGTCAGGCTGGACGTAATCATCGTCACCGCCGCAGCGAGGATGATCGCGTCGAAGACCGCCGGGCTCAACAGCCCGAGGAGCAGCGCCTCGATGGCGATGATCAGCGCGAACTCGCTCACCTGATCGATACTGAGGCCGGTCAGAGTCGCCGAGCGCGCCTCGTACCCGTTGTATATCAGGATCGCCGTCGTAACCGCCGGCTTGATCACCCCGGTCAGAACAACCAGCACAAAAACCAGACCCAGCGTCTCGACCGACGCCATCCACCCGATCTCGACGAACGGAGCGGCCACCAGTGCGCCGACGGTGACGAAAAAGATCGCGACGAAGAAGTCCTTGATCGACGTCAGCCCGTTGAACAGATCGAGATACTCGGCGGGGTCATGACGGACCGCGATCCCGGCCGCGAAGGCGCCGACGACGATCGAGACGCCGGCCAGTTCCGCCGCCGCGATGAAGACGACCAGAAGGGAGACGACGCCGATTATCATGAGCTCCGAGGAGTCGCCGGCGAGCCGGCCGACGATATCGAAGAAATGCCTGTTGATGAGGACGGCGACGACGAGAAACGAGAGACCATACCCGAGCTGTGTCGCGATCGGGTCCGGAGCGAGGGTGCCGGCACCGAGTACGAGCAACACGACGATCGCGAGCAGATCCTGCACGAGCTGTATCGACTCCGCCAGCCTTCCCCGGACGAGCTTCCGTCTGATCTCCGTCTGCAACAGTGCCGTCCCGACGATCGTCGAGGAGAACGCCGCCGCGATACCGAGATAGACCGCTTCCCCGGTCGGAACTCCGAGGAGGATTCCGAGCCCGATTCCGAGCGAGCCGACCACGAGCACCTGTCCCAGAGCCGCGGTCTCGCTGTCGCTCAGCACCGACCGGAAGCCGGAGACCTCGATCCCGATCCCGAACGAGAACACGAGCAGCGCGATCCCGTAGCGTGCGAGTTCCAGCGTCAGCCCCTCGTCGATGAAAAAGCCCGCGACGATCCCGGCGAGGATCAAGAACGGAACCGTCGGGAGATCGACCCGATCGGCGAAGAGCAAGAACGGCCCCGCGATGATGAACACCAGCGAGACGGCGGTGAGGAGGTCACTCATCCGGACCACCCCCCGACGGCTCGCCCGCGAGGAACCGTTCGCGGTCGCCGAACACGCCGCCGTTCTGCTCGTATCGCTTCAGCAGTTCCCTGTCCGCCTCGATCGCTTTTTCGAAGGACGCCCGGTCCTCGGAGTACGCCTCGAGGTACCACCCGATCCGGTCGGCGGCGAGCTGGGGGACCAGGACGACGACGTGTGCGCCCATCTCGTAGAGTTCGCGTGTGTCTTCGACCCGTTCGGCCTCGACGACGACGACCGCGTCGTCTTTGACCTCCCGGAGCAACGCCTTGTTCACCTCGATCTGTACCGACGAGGAGAGCACGAAGTCGGCCTTCGACATCGCCGCTTCCTTCCGTATCGTGGCGTTACGGAAATCCCCGTAGAGCGCGTCGTATCCGCCCGCTTTGAGCTTCTCTATGTGGTCCGTCTGTCGGTCGACGACGACGACGTCGTCGTACCGGTCGGCGAGCATCGGGAGGGCGTTCCGGGTCACGTCGTCGTAGCCGATCACGACCGCGTGGTTTCTGTACGCCTTACCGTCACCTTCGACGCCGTCGCCCGTATCCCATCGCGAGAGGAACGGTCTCGCCCGCTCGAACAGCCGGTGGTTGAACTCGATGAAGTACACCGAGACAGCCATCGTCACGAGCGCCAAGAGCGTGAGAAAGCCGAGGACTTCGACGCCGATGAACCCGCCCTGCTGTGCGGCGACCCCGACGATGATCCCGAACTCGCTTATCTGGATCATGCCGATGCTTCCCAGAAACGTCGTCTCGAGGGAGAACCCCTGCCAGTCGATCAAAAGGAAGAAAACGACGAACTTCACGGCCATCAGCACCGCCGCGGCGACGAGCGCCTCCTGCCAGTAAAAGAGGAGTTCGCTCGCCTCGAGCGTCAGGGCGACCGAGACGAAAAACACCATCACGAACAGATCCGTAAGGGGATTGACGCGGTCTTTGAGCTCCTTGCTGTAGGGTAGCTGTGCGATCGCGATCCCCGCCAGAAACGCACCCATCTCGATCGAGAGATACGCCTCGATGCCGAACGGGGCCAAAAAGAGGTTGATCTCGTCGGAGACGAAGACGAACAGGAACGCCCACGAGATCGCAACGAGGAAGAACACCTCCTTGTTGTCGGCGACGCGCCGGAACACGCTCGGCAGCACGTACCGCGAGGAGCCGATCGCGACGACCGTGATGGCTGCGACCAACGCGAGGACGACCGCGAGCGTCGTCGCGACCTCTGCGATGTCGTCGGGGCGACCGGCGGCGAGCACCGCGAGCAGGATGACGACCACGATGTCCTGGACGAGCAACACGCCGACGTCGATCTTCCCGTGCAGCGACGTCGCTTCGTCCTTGTCGGTGAGCGACTTGATGACGACCGCCGTCGAACTGTACATCACCGCGAGCCCGATCAAAAGCGACTCCAGCGGCGTGAACCCGAGTCCCAGCGCCACGCCGCTCCCCGCGAGCGCGACCGCTCCCATCTGTGGGATCGAGATCTTGACGATCGGGACGAGGACGTGTCTGATCTCGTCGAGACGCATCTTGATTCCGAGCAAGAACAGCAGAAACGCCAGCCCGAGCTCAGAGAGCGTCTCCGTGAGATCGGTCACCTCGACGATGCCGAGTACCGCCGGGCCGATCACGACGCCGGCGAGGATGTAGGCGATGATCGTCGGCTGGCCCGTCCGTTTCGCGATGAAGCCGACGACCGTCGCGCTCAGAAGGATAACCGCGAGATCGGTCGTCAGTGCAACCTCCGTGACCATTCAGTTAGTACAGTACCATCGTCGGTCGTGATTAAGCGTGCCGATACGTCCGACGGATCGCCCTCACACCGTCCGTTCGATCGGAACCGAGTCGAAGCGCCACCGGCGGCTCCGGGGCGAACGCCGACCGGGTTACTCCAGATCGAAGCGATCGAGCTTCATCACCTTGCTCCAGGTGTCGGCGAAGTCCTCGACGAGTTTCTCCTCGCCGCCGGCACTCGCATAGACCTCCGAAAGGGCCCGGAGTCGGGAGTTCGATCCGAAGACGAGATCGGCACGTGAGGCTCTCCACTCGACTTCGCCCGTCTCTCGGTCGCGTCCCTCGAAGACCGTCGCCGATTTGTCGGCCTGTTCCCACTCCGTGCCCATATCGAGCAGGTTCACGAAGAAGTCGTTGCTCAGGGTTCCCGTACTGTCGGTGAAGACGCCGAGTTCGGAGTCCTCGTAGTTCGCGCTCAGCGTTCGCATCCCGCCGACGAGCGCCGTCATCTCGTGTGCCGTCAGATCGAGCAGATCCGCCTTATCGATCAGCGCCTCCTCCGGCGGTCGCTCGAGTTCGTCGCTTTCGTAGTTCCGAAACCCGTCGGATTCCGGTCTGAGCGCCTCGAACGACTCGACGTCGGTCTGCTCCTGTGTGGCGTCGGTTCGTCCCGGTTCGAACGGGATCTCGACGTCGTACCCGGCCTCGGCGGCGGCCTGCTCGACGGCCGCGTTACCGCCCAGCACGATCAGATCGGCGAGCGAAACCCGCACGTCGTCGGATCGGGAACCGTTGAACTCCTCTTTGATCCCTCTGAGAGTATCGAGGACCGTCGCCAGCTGTTCGGGCTCGTTCACTTCCCAGTCGCGCTGGGGTCGAAGGCGGATCCGGGCTCCGTTCGCGCCACCGCGTTTGTCGCTGTCGCGGTACGTCGACGCCGACGCCCAGGCGGTCTTGACGAGCTGGGAAACGGTCAGATCCGATCCGAGGATCATCTCTTTGAGCGCTTCGATCTCCGCGTCGCCGATCAGTTCGTAGTCGGCGTCGGGGACCGGGTCCTGCCAGATCATCGTCTCGTCCGGCACCTCCGGACCGAGGAACCGCTCCGGCGGCCCCATATCGCGGTGGATCAGTTTGTACCACGCCTTCGCGAAGGTCATCCCGAACTCCATCATATTGTCGTTGAAGCGTTCGATGATCTCGCGGTATTCGGGATCTCGCTTCAGCGCGACGTCCGTCGTCAGCATCATCACGTCCTCCTTTTCGGCGTCGTCCGAGACGCCCGGTGCGGCGTTATCGAGTTCGCCGTCCTTCGTGGTCCATTGCCAGGCGCCGCCGGGGCCCCTTTCGGGCTCCCATTCGTGTTCGAGCAGGTTGTCGAGATAGCTCATATCCCACTCGGTCGGCGTAGTGTTCCACGGGCCTTCGATCCCGCTCGTGATCGTGTCGGAACCTTTCCCCTCGCCGTAATCGCTCTCCCAGCCGAGACCCTGCTTTTCCATCGGGGCTGCCTCGGGCTCCGGGCCGACGTGTTCGTCGGGGTCGGCGGCCCCGTGGACCTTTCCGAAGGTGTGGCCGCCGGCGATGAGCGCGGCCGTCTCCTCGTCGTCCATCGCCATCTGGCCGAACGATTCTCTGATCCGTTCCGCCGATCTTTCCGGATCGGGCTCGCTTTCCGGTCCCTCCGGGTTGACGTAAATGAGCCCCATCACGGTCGCGCCGAGGGGATGGTCTATTATCCCGTCATCACCGATACGGTCGGACGTCTCCATCTCGTTTTCGGGGCCCCAGTAAACGCCTTTGTCGGCCTCGAACTCGTCTTCACGTCCGCCGGCGAAACCGAACGTCTCGAAGCCCATCGATTCCATGGCGACGTTCCCGGACAGGACGAGCAGGTCGGCCCACGAGAGGCTTCGTCCGTACTTCTGTTTGACCGGTTCGAGCAGCCGTCGGGCCTTATCGAGGTTCGCGTTGTCCGGCCAGCTGTTGAGCGGCGGGAAGCGCTGTGTCCCGCCGGCCGCGCCTCCGCGGCCGTCCGAAATGCGGTACGTCCCGGCGCTGTGCCAGGCCATCCGGATCATGAGCGGACCGTAGTGCCCGTAATCGGCCGGCCACCACTCCTGGGAGGTCGTCAGTACCTCTTCGATATCCGCTTTGACCTCGTCGAGATCCAGTTTCTCGAACTCCTCGGCGTAATCGAAGTCCTTGCCGTAGGGCCCGATGTCGCGGGCGTTCTGGTCGAGAATATCCAGTTTCAGCTGGTTCGGCCACCAGTCTATGTTGTTACTATACGTCATCGGGAGCGTGCTGTCCTTTTCCTCCCCAGTCATACTCGGGGAGTTACCGCTTCGGCGTATTAACCTTGTTCACTTCGGTAACGAATCTTTGCACCAACCCAAGCAATCTATCGAACCCGAGAACTTTTCTCGGTGGTGAATACATATTTCGGTCACAGTTTTCGCCCGAATCCAACCGTTCTCTGATCGAATACCTCTCTCGTCCATATCGGATTCACAAAAACGCAGCGCCGAGACGTTCGATGCCCGTTATAATCCTACTCGAAGACCGTTGCGCCCTCGCCGATCCGGGTCTGGTACGCTCTCGCCTCGACGTTGACCTCGGCGAAGGCGTCCAGCATCGCGCTCGCGATCGACCGTCGGTCTTTCTCCCGACAGGCGGCGATGATCGCCGGGCCGGCTCCGGAGATCGTGACGCCTGTCGCGCCGGCCTCGAGGGCGGCGTCCCGGACCGATTCGTATCCGGTGATGAGCTCCGCGCGTGCCGGCGTCACGATCGCGTCCTCCATCCCCCGCCCGACGAGCTGTGGATCGTCGCGGGCCATCCCGACGGAAAGCGTCGCCGCGTTGCCGACGACTTCGACGATCTCCTCGATCCTGGCGGTTTCCGGAACGACCTGGCGGGCGTCCCGCGTCGAGATGACGATCTCCGGGAGGCAGGTCACGAGCGGGATCGACGCGTCGATCGCCGTCACGCCGTCACTCCGGGCGATGGTGAACCCCCCCATTATCGAGGGGGCGACGTTGTCGGCATGGGCGGCCCCGGAGACGACCGCCTCACCTTCGGCGGCGATCGGGACGAGCTCCTCGCGCGTCAGCCCCCGATCGTACAGTTCGTTCAGCCCGACGGCGGCGG
>LKMJ01000117.1_pt1 | contig 49177 bp, 50 predicted proteins | sample 643391 | NCBI WGS metagenome assembly LKMJ01 (sample SAMN04112250, study PRJNA286221) | soda lake metagenome | biome: soda lake; feature: Kulunda Steppe; material: water; isolation source: sample PL-Br10 brine of Picturesque Lake | place: Russia: Kulunda steppe | collected 2010-07 | reverse complement strand
GCCTCCGTAAATCTGGAGAAAGAACAAAATACGGTCTACGCGGAAATATTTTCAGACCGGGAGATGGATATCAAGCTAATCTACAGCTTCAACGGTATCAGGAGCTCTAGAGATATCAACCTTGAACAAGGAAACAACAGGTTTAGAGTTGGAGAACTACCAAAAGGAAGATCTGAGGTAGAGGTATATATTACAGACAGTAAAGTTATCTCAAAGGACTCAGAAAGGTTTGTAAACAGAGAAGAATACGCTTTAGAACTTCAAGCACCGGAAACTATTGAAAAGGAAACTCAAGCAACGGTCACAGCCAAAGTTAGTAATCCCAACCGGTTCAAGCTTGAAGAGAAGATATATCTGGAAACCGATAGAAACTCCAGACTTGATCTTCTTGAAAAACCATATAGAAAAATAACAGTCCCAGCTAACTCCACAAAATCAGTCAGTTTTGATATCGTAGGAAGTTCGGTAGGAAAAACAGAGATTAAAGTAAATAATGAAACAAAAACCGTTAATATCGAGAAACGTTTGGCTAATCAAAGAATTTTATCATTAAATACATTCCAAACTGTTTTCAACAGTAGAAATAGATACTTTGATTACTCTGTGAAAGAATCTAGGGAAAAACTTAATCTTAAAACTGAAAAGGGTTCTTTAAAAATTATTAATCAATTTAATAACTCTTATAGAGAACTAGAGACGGAAGACTTTGTAATAATTAAAAACAGTACCCCTGAGCACTCAGAACAGTATGCCGAAGACGGAGACTCTTATCTCATGGTACATAATAAAAACGGAGTCGAGATGGAAGAAGGTGATATGACTAAAGAAAAGTTCAGTAACTACAAAGAAATATTAGATAGGGAAATAGAAAAGTTCGAATTAATCTATGAATAGTTTCAACCTTACAACAATTTTTTTCTTTTTCAAACTTCATTCTCCAAGTGAAACCAAGGGGTTATTTTCATCCCGGCTGTCTTAACGTAAAAAACTGTAAGTTCTTCCTCCCCTCGGTTTCCTATGGAACTATATTTCCATTCTATTTCTTCTTCTAATAACAATGATATATTATATAACACTGTTATATCGGTAGATGGAGATGTTTTCTATACTCCATATGAAATCAAGGGGTGTGTATTCGACTAACCCCGGGTTCGATTGGAAAGGTATTTATAACCTACATTTCAAATGCAATACACGGGGCGATAAATCTGAACAAGAAAGTTTTACCGGTGGGAAAAAATGTCAGAAACTAACCTGAAATCAAAGTTTTCAAGTTATATTGAAAAAGAATCATTTTTCGATAACAAGGATGCTTTAACCACCAACTGGAAGCCTGAAAATATATTACACAGAGATCAACAGATAGATAATCTAGCATCAATACTTGCTCCAAGCCTGAGAGGAGATGATCCAAGTAACGTATTTGTATATGGATCAGTAGGAACAGGAAAGACGCTTATTACAAAACACGTTACAGATCAGCTAGGAGAGGTTGCTGATGACGAACAGGTAGATCTTAACATATTATACATTAACTGTAAGATGAAAAAAGTAGCTGACACCGAGTACAGACTTTTAGCAAGGTTAGCAGAACAGTTAGGAGCAGAAGTACCGAGTACAGGTCTACCAACTGATGAAGTCTATAACAGATTCTTTGAAGCCTTAAAAGGACAGAAAGGAGTAGTAATTATAGCATTGGACGAGATAGATGCTCTTGTAAAGAAGGTAGGAGATGAGTTTCTATACAACCTTACAAGGATTAACGATGATTTGAAAGAAACTAAAGTATCTATTCTTGGTATCTCAAACGATCTTAACTTCACTGAGTATATGGATTCAAGGGTTAAATCATCTCTATCGGAAGAAGAGATTATATTTCCGCCTTATAATGCTATAGAGCTTAGGGAGATACTTAAGGACAGAACTGATAGAGCTTTTGTAGAGAACTGTATGGAGGATGGTGTAATTTCCAAATGTGCTGCTCTTGCGGCACAGGAACACGGTGATGCTAGAAGAGCTTTGGATCTTATAAGGGTAGCCGGGGAGCTAGCTGAGAGATCCAGCAAAAATATCATCACTGTAGAACATGTAGATAAAGCTCAGGAAAAGATTGAAAGGGATAGAATAGTAGAGACTGTACGTTCTCAGCCTAAACATTCGAAGCTTGTACTCTATACAATCCTTGAGATGGTAGAGGATGAGGAAGAGATTGCCACAGGGGATGTGTACTCTGAGTACAAACAGATCTGTGAGAAGGTTGAGGTATCCGAGTTAACGCAGAGAAGAGTATCAGGACTTATATCTGAGCTGGATATGCTTGGCGTGATAAACGCAAAGGTTATTTCAAAGGGGAGATACGGTAGAACAAGACAGATAAGCGTTGACCTTTCCGAAGATATAAGGAGACAGGTCAATGAACTAGTAGAAGAAAAGTTTTACATTTAAGACGTGTGTTAGGGGGGAATAAATGAACAAGGCAGCAGTTAAACAGTTGACTAAAGAAGGATGTATAGTAGAGAAAGAAGCAGCTGAATCGCTGACGGAGGAAGATATAGAAGCGATTAAAGAGCTGAACTCACCTCCTATGTATATCACTGAGGACATGTTGGATTCTTTAAGGGAAAAAATTGATCAGAAGCTTGAGGAGATGCAGAAACAGGAGTCTGAAAGTAATGAAAATCTAAAAGAGGATCTGAAAGAAGAGATGGAAACAGAAGATCCTGAAGAATCTGTTGATGATCCACAAGAACACTCTAATAAGGATAAAAATACTAAGAATAAGGAAGAGTCAGGAACTAAAGGGGTTAAAATACTGGATGAAGGAGATAGGAATAAACGGATGAGAACCAAGGTAGAAGTGATGGATGAGAAAGAAATAACAAAGGAAGAGAAAGATGTTCCTGAGTTTTTAGAGTACTACAACAGCCGTTACGACAAGATGAAGAAGCTTTTGATGAGAAGGAAAGAGTTACAGGCGGCTACTACATTAAACAGGCTGTCAAGAAGAAATGAGGGAGAAGATGCTACCGCTATAGGTCTTGTAAAAGATAAGTACAGCACAAACTCCGGAAAGTACATTGTCGAGATAGAGGACAAGACTGATACGTTTAAGGTGTTAGTAGATGAGAGAGAAGGCGATATGATAGTTCCAGACGAGGCATTAGGATTTATAGGCAGCATGGGAGGAGATATTCTGTACGCTAACAAAGTTGTGAGGCCTGATCTTCCTATTCCTGACGGGGTTAAGACAACTGAGGACAATGTAGAGGCAGCGTATATTTCAGATTTACATATCGGATCGAAGGACACAATGTATAACAAACTTCAGAGGTTTGCTGAGTGGTTAAAGTCTGAAGATGCAAAGAATGTCGGTTATCTGGTTATAACCGGTGATCTGGTGGAAGGTGTAGGTGTATACCCTGGTCAGGAGGAAGAACTCAGGGTCAACGATGTCTACGAACAGTACAGGCTTTTTGAGGAATGGGTGGATAAGCTGCCGGAAAGGATACAGGTTATAGCCTCTCCAGGAAACCACGATATTGTCAGGTTGTCTGAACCACAGCCTATCCTTCCTGAAAAAGCCCTACCAAATATAAGAGACTACAACAACGTTCATCTAGTTCAAAACCCTCAGATGGTAAGGCTACACGGCTTTGAGACTAAAGGGATCAAAAATCTGATGTACCACGGAAGTTCATTTGATGATCATGTCGATAAGATACAGGATCTAAGGGAAAAAGCCTACGAGGAGCCACAACATGTGATGATAGATCTTCTAAAGAGGAGACACCTGGCTCCTACGTATGGAGATACACCTATCTCTCCTGAAGGTGAAGACCAGCTTGTAATCTATGAAAAACCGGATATCTTTGTAGCCGGCCATTTCCACTCCCACTGCAATCAAAGTTATAAAGGTGTTAATGTAATAAATTCATCGAGCTTCCAGGCCCAGACGGATTTCCAGAAACGTGTAGGGCACGAACCTGATCCTGGAAAGGTAACTATAGTTAACTACAAAAACCGAAATACCAGAGTAAAGAACTTTATGTGAAAGTAATGGAAACAGAAAAATACTTTGAAAAAATATCTGAACAGACGGATAAAGCATTTGAGGTTGCTAACGAAGCAAGATCACAGTCTAAAGATCCGGAGAAAAAGGCAGATATCCCTGTAGCAACAGATCTTCCGGAAAAGGCTTCTTCGCTTGTTATGGCCGCCAAGTTTCCGGAGCTTGAAGACCAAGGGGTGCCTGAAAGGATAAGAGAGCTAGAGGATGAGTATGGTAAAAATGATGAACGTGTAGCTTTCTCGATCGCCAGAGAGATAGCACAAGGGGATTTTTACGAGTTTGATGATAAAGAAAAGGCTTGTAACGCAGGTATTCGTGTAGGTGTGTCCTACATGACAGGAGGAATCACCACAGCGCCTTTAGAAGGAATTGGAGAAATAAAGATACGTGAAAACAACGATGGAACAGAATATCTGGCGGTTTACTACTCAGGACCTATCAGATCTGCCGGTGGAACGGCATCAGCTATGAGCGTGCTTCTATCTGATTACGTGAGGATAGGTGTCGGACTTGATAAGTTCAAACCTTCCGATACAGTGGTTAAAAGGTATGCTGCAGAGGTTGAAGACTACTATAACAGAATTACAGCCAAACAGTACAACCCGACCAGAGAAGAGACAGAGTTCATCGCTGAAAACGTGCCTGTAGAGGTCACAGGATCGCCTACTGAGCAGCTGGATGTTTCAAATTACAAAGACTTAGATAGGGTACAAAGCAATAGAATAAGAGGAGGTATGTGTCTGGTATATCTAGATGGACTACCTCTTAAAGCCCCTAAGATAAAAAAACGTATAGAGAAATGGGGAGAAGAGTTTGGACTGGAGCACTGGGAATGGGTCGGAGGTTATCTTGATCTTCAGAAAGAGATTCACTCATCAGGAGATTCTGACGAAGAAGAGGAGGAAGATGGTAAAGAGGAAGAAAAAGGATACACTCCATCGGACAAATACCTTGGCTCTCTTACCGCTGGAAGACCTGTATTTGGCCATCCTGGAAGAAAAGGAGGCTTTAGACTTAGATACGGCCACTCTAGGACTAACGGGCTTGCAGCTACATCTTTCCATCCTGCTACCATGGAGGTAACGGAAAGGTTTCTTTCTATAGGAACACAGATGAAGACAGAGTATCCTATGAAAGCTACGGTTGGAACGCCTTGTGAATCTATACATCCGCCTGTTGTAAAACTGGAAAACGGTGATGTGATGAGGATGGAGTCAAGGGAGATGGTTACCAAATATGAAGATGATATAGAGGAGATACTGTTCCTAGGAGACATGTTAACGCCGTTTGGAGAGTTTGTAGAGAACGGTAAAAAACTTTTACCATCTCCTTATGTTGAAGAGTGGTGGGAGAAAGAGCTGGGGAGAGCTGTGGAACAAAAAGACGTAAAGCTGGGTAGGGACTTTACAGATAGGGATCCGACCCCGGAGGAGGCGTTTAAAATATCTGAAAAACTCGGTATACCGCTCCATCCAAAATGGACCTACCACTGGACTGAGACCACTGTTGAAAGGTTTAAAGCACTGTACAGCTCTCTGGAAAACGAGGATCTTTCCGGTAAAAAAACTAAAGAATGTCTTGAAGATATACTTCTCCAACATAAGATGGAGGATGGAGAGATAAAGCTTACTAAAAATGATCACAAGGTGTTAAAAGCTCTCTTGAGACCGGAGCAGGACAATGAAGATGCTTTGAATGATATTGAATCTGCTGAAGATATACCCGAGTTTATTGAGGAGGTATCAGGTGTAGAGCTTAGAGAACAAGCACCACATTACCTTGGAGGAAGGATGGGCCGTCCTGAGAAGGCTGAAAGAAGAACAATTAAAGGAAAGCCACAGCTTCTGTTCCCTTGCGGTAAAGAAGAAGGTGGTAGGATGAGAAACCTGGCAGCTGCATACGAACATGGAAAAATTAACGGAGAGGGTATAATACATAATAAATGTCCAGAATGCGGAGATTACAGCTACTTCTCATACTGTCTGGACTGTAACGTTTCCACTGAGCCGATATGGTTCTGTACAGACTGTAAGAAAGAGCATAAAGAAGAAAAAGAGGTTTGTGATAGCTGTGGAAACGATAGACTGTCAAGATACAAATATACTGATATCGAGGTAGAGGATCTTGTCAATAGAGCTATGGACAATCTTGGAATAAGAAAGATGCCTGAGCTGCTTAAATCCGTTAGAGGTATGAGCGGGAAACATAAACATGTAGAGCCTATAGAAAAAGGATTTCTGAGAGAAAAGTATGATTTATACGTAAACAAGGACGGAACGGTCAGATACGATGCATCCGATCTACCGATGACACATTTCAAGCCTAAGGAAATATCTGTATCAGTAGAAAGGCTTAGAGAGCTTGGATACACTGAGGATGTTGATGGAGAGCCTCTTGAATCAGAGGACCAAGTGTTAGCCATGAAGCCTCAGGACATAGTCATACCTGACTCAGACAATACTTTAGCTGCAGGAGACTACTTTATGCGTGTAGCAGATTTTGTGGATGAACTTTTGGAGAAGTTTTACGGTCTAGAGCCTTACTATAATGTAGAGGATAAAGAAGATCTTGTAGGGTCTCTCGTAATCGGGCTGGCTCCCCACACCTCGGGAGGAACAGTAGGAAGGATTATAGGGTTTACAGACGCTAAAGGGATTTATGCACACCCTTACTGGCATGCAGCGAAAAGAAGGAACTGTTTACCAGGAGATGAGAAAATTAAGCTTGCTAATGGGGACAGTATCAAGTTAAAGGAGTTATTTGAAAGGGCTGATGGTGCTGAAGAGGCTGACAGCACAGGCACTGTAGAGAAAAGTATTGATCTGGATGTTGTTTCGGAGCAGAACGGTTCTTTAAACTCTTCTAAAGCTTCTAAGGTGTATAGAGCCCCTGCCCAAGAGTTTAAAATCCATTTCGAGACAGGATCGGGCAGAAAGATATCAGTGTTCCCGGATCACAAGGTGAAGACCGAAGAGGGTATAAAAAAAGCTAGAGCGGTAGATGAAGGAGATAAGGTCATTAATCCATTAACCATACCTGTAGAAGAAGATGATATACTCAAAATAAGAATAACTGATTTTATAGAGCCAGAGGATATAAGTATAAGAGGTTCTAACGAGGAGCTGAATAGGCTAATTGATAGTTTAGGAGGCTTGAAATCAGCTTCGGATGAGATAGGCACAAATAAAAAAACTCTAAGCAACTACAGATATAGAGAAAGTACGCCGATAGAAGTTCTTAATAATTTGTCGGAGGCCGCAGATAAAGATTATAGCATCTCGGATGACGCAGTTTTAGCAGCTAAAAGAGATAATATCGAGATAGAAAATACAGTAAAGATAGATAAGCATTTCATGAAGTTGATAGGATACTATCTCGCTGAAGGGTATATTAGGAAATCAGAGCAAAAAGGAGAAGAGTTTTACCAGGTATGTTTCGCTTTTGGAGAAGAAAAACTGAAAAAAGATATAGAACAAAGTATTGTAGAAGTATTCGGTGTTGAACCATCTGAAGGAGACCATATACTAACCATAAGTTCTAGGATCATCTATGAGGTGTTTGAAAACCTTGAAGCCGGAAAAGGAGCTCATACTAAAAAGGTACCGCAGTTAGTCAAATCTCTGCCTAAAGAGAAGGTAAGACATATGCTTTCAGCATACTTCGCTGGAGATGGAGCTGTTGAAGACGGTAGACTACATATAAACGCTACATCTGTTTCAAGAGAGCTTTTGGATGATATGGACTTTCTCTTGAAGAGATTTGGAATATTTGCCCGTTTCTCAACTTCTGAAAGAGAAGCCGGAGGTATATTAATTGACAAGTACGGAGAGGAACATTATGAGGGGGAGACATTTACATCCCACAAGCTACACATAAGATCTTCCTTTGCGGTAAAGTTTGGTAAGGAAATAGGATTTGAGCTGGAAAGAAAGCAACAAACGTTAGAAAAAGATTATGAGAAGGCTAGAAAACCAAGAATAGAAATTAAAAATGATTTGGTGCTGGATGAAATAACTGAGAAAGAAATAGAGAAAGCTGAGGAAAGGTTTATGTACGATATAGAGGTTGAAGAAACACATAACTTCCTCACATCTGAAAATTTAATCACAAACAACTGTGATGGTGATGAGGACGCTATTCTACTGCTTATGGATGGACTTTTAAACTTTTCAAGAGAGTTCCTGCCTGACATGACAGGTGCAAGAACCATGGACGCACCATTAATCCTTTCAACAGTTTTGAACGCTGATGAGGTGGACGATGAGGCATGGGCGATAGAGACTGTTGATGAATATCCTCTCAGCTTTTACGAGGAAACTTTGGATTACAAAAAGCCATGGGAACTTGAAACAGAAATTCAGATAGGCGAGGATATCGTCCATTCGGATGAGCCGTTTAGACATGGCTATACACATGACACGGATAATGTAGAGAACGGTCCAAACCAGAGCGAGTACGTAACGTTGGATGAGATGAGTGATAAGACGTCTTCCCAGCTAGGTCTCTGTGAAAAGCTGAAATGTGTGGATGAGGACTCTGTCGCGGAGCTTCTGCTGAACAAACATTTCATACCGGATATTAAAGGAAATCTGAGATCTTTCTCTTCCCAGGAGATGCGTTGTGTAGACTGTAACACCAAGTTTAGACGTGTGCCTATGACCAACCAGACGATAGCTCCTACAGGAAAGACTACGGCTCAGTGTCCTGAATGTGACGGGAAGGTACTGCTTACGATCTCTGAGGGGACTATCAAGAAGTACTTGAACCCATCGAAAGATCTGATAGATGAGTATGAGATCTCACCTTACACCAGACAGGAGATTCTGGTGCTGAAAAAGACGATTCAAAGCTTATTCGGTAAAGATAACCGTCAGAGCGGGCTTGAACAGTTTACGGTCTGAAGTTTTGAGAGTTTTAGAATCTAAATTTTTTATATCTATTTTCTAAGGCGGCAATGTACTACGTTTATACCTCTGGCGTTCCAATATCTTTGTAGGTGAATTAAAATGACTCGTGATGTTCCGATAAAAGAGGTTATGACGGATGGCGTCATAGCTATAGAACAGGATAAAACCGTAGTAGATGCTGCCAAACTTCTCAAGGAAGAAGATATCAGAGGTCTAGTGGTTGTGGATAACGGTGAGGCGGTTGGCGTAATTGTATGTAGGGATATCGCATACCAGGTTGTGGCCGAAGGTGAAGACCCTGCGGATACCTCGGTTGAGGAAGTGATGAGCACGGATCTGATTGTCGCTGAGGAGGGAGAAGTGCTGGATGATGTTGCTATGGCACTGCTCCGGAACGATATCTCACGGGTCCCTGTTGTTCGTGAAGACATGTTGGTCGGAATCCTTACCCAATCGGATATCATCCGTGCATGGCCAGGATTTGCAGAGGTCCTAGAGGAGAGACAGGAGATGGATGCGAACGCAACCCCGATCCCAGAGGACAGGTCCGGCAACTGTGAGAGCTGTGAGAACTACTCTGAAGAGCTCAGAGACCAGGGAGGAATACTTCTGTGCCCGGAGTGCAGAAGCTGATTCATTTCCTTTTTCATTTTCGGTACGTTTTTATCCCCGGATAGATAAGTACAGCTTATGGATATAACTGAAGAGGCTGTCAGAAGAAGACAGACCTTACTGCTTGAAGATCCTGAATCAACGTATCCTGAGATCAAGGACTTACTTGAGAGACGTATAGGATTTGATCATGTATCTGAAGAACGTTACTACCATGATATTGACAAAGGAACGATAAGATCAAGGATAAAAGCAGTAGAACATTTTGATGAGAACTCCAAGATGGAGCTAGATATTTATTTGGTTATAAGGAAGGATTCCAGAGAGCTGGATTTGCAGATAAAAGGAAAACTTATCACTCATTACGATACAGAAGGCTGGAAAAATTCCTTATGGTACTACGGTTACAGAGCCCTTTACGATAAGTTTCTTTACGGAACGGTAAGGGAACACTGGGAGGAGCCTATAGAGGAAAAAGTAGAGGAGCTATTAACTAGAGTAAGGCAGAACGTGGAGGGGAGGTAAAAATGGTAAAGTTTAAAGAGTCTGGCGGCCAGAAAATTACTAACCTTTTCGTGGACGAAGATCCTGCAAGGATCTACAGAGAGCTTAAGGATTTGCTGGTTGAAGAGTTCGATATGGATAGGGTAGAACATGTCGAAAGACAGGAGTTTAACGTCTCAAAGCCTAAGGACAGGATAAGACTTTATGCATTTAAAGAGAAAAGCCCTAACACAGTTATCCGGTTAAAACTTTCTCTTGATGCAAAGCCGCCTGGAAAATTGGAGCGTTTGGAGAGGCCTGAAGATGTGTTAAAGGCTAAGATAAAGATTACAGGAAATGTAATATCCGTCTATCCGGGAAGGAATGAGATACCTTGGGAGCCGGAAGGTTTCAGAGAGAGGACACATAGAAACTGGGGTAAAGCCGGTCTTTCTGATGAGAAGTCTTCTTTCCATAAATCTAAGATCTACGAGATACTTGTAGGTATTTGGTACAATAAAATTTACTCTAAAGAGATTGAGAAGTATGAGGAAGAGGCAGAAGAGATGGTAGTACATATAGACAATATTATGAGGCAGAAGTTCGGGGTTTCAAAATCCATTCACAGATCAGGAGGCGGGGCGTACAAGCCTCCTTGGGAGTGATAGTTATGGATATGGAAAAGATAAAGGGCTACGTGCCAAGCAATGAATACGTTAAGGAGTTTTTAGATCCTGTGCTTTACTGGTTCAGGTTTCCGGATCCTGATAAAGATGATGACGATAACATCTGGCACGACTTCCATATCTTTGACGGCCATGAAATAGAGATACAGAACAGGGTAGAGTGGTATGAGAGCCCGCACGTGCCTAAGATCTATAAAGACCATGTCTATATCTTCAAAAAGGCTATGGAGATAGCTAGGCCTACTGAAACCTTCTATTATGAGAAGATTACCAGTGGAGCTTTTGAGGCAACTATAGAGGTCGACCAAGATCTGCCTAGCGGCAGCGGAAAGTACAAGATAGAGACTAATATCAAGACTAAGTCGCCCCCGGAAGGAGAAAACAACTTTGCACACGTAGAGTACTTTGTAAAGACATTTATCAGTTATGACATGCCTAAAGGTATCAGTTTTCTTCCAAGGATACTTGCAAGACCTCTTAACAGGTTCTTCAGATGGGCTTTCCTACATTATATCGGCGAGGAGATGATAGAGTACGACGGAGAGTTTGCAAGGGAGAAGACTAACGAATACTTCCATTACCTTAGAAAGTACCATGGAGAGGAGCCTACACAGACAAAGACCCGTCAGGCAACCTTCAAACCTGTGCCGGAGGAAGGTGTTTTCTTCCAGTAATTCGGTTTAACTTCTGAAGCTTCAATACCTTTTTATCTGTACCACCTCAATAATCGTTTAGTAGGCTGCCCATCAGTCAGCAGGCGCGACCTTAAGGGACGGGATATGACCGCCTGTGTTACAGGGCAGCCAAATTACCTATTTTTGATACAATGTCGAGGATAAACGTAAAGGTGAGACCTGATTCAGACCGTTTCAAAGTTGAAAACGGGTATATGCCTAAGTTTTACCTCGAAGCAGAGGCAGAAAAAGGCAGAGCAAACAAAGAGCTAATAAACAAGGTAGAACAAATAATGGATGAGAAGCCGGCTATAGTTTCAGGCCACAGATCAAGAAGGAAAAAACTAAAGCTGTCTATGACTGAACAAGAGTTCAAACAAAAATTAGAGGATTACAATGGGTAAAGTAGCACAGAACTCGGTAAAATACGTAGTTAAAGCAAAGCTAGAGTCTAACGGCATGGTAGAAAAGCCTGATGTAGTCGGAGCAATCTTCGGCCAGACAGAAGGACTTCTTGGAGAGGATCTAGATCTAAGAGAGCTTCAGGAAAGAGGCAAGGTCGGCAGGATTGATGTAAAGGTTAAAGACCGTAACGGATGTTCTGAAGCATTTATCAAAATACCTTCTTCGCTTGATTCAACCGAAACAGCACTTTTAGGCGCTTCCCTTGAGACTATTGAGAGGGTAGGACCTACAAATGCAGAGATAAAAGTCAGGGAGATAGAGGATCAGAGAACAACCAAGAGAGATTATATTGTTAAGAGGGCAAAACAGCTTCTAGAGGATATGCAGGACGATAAACCCGAGACAGCTAAGATAACTGATGAGGTGAAGCAAGAGGTAAGAACTACCGAGATAACCGATTATATAGGCTTTAAAGCCGGTCCTGAAGCAGAAAACTCTGAAGAGGTGGTAATAGTTGAAGGCAAAGCCGATATACTGAACTTGATGGAGAAAGGAGTAAAGAATACTGTATGTATAGGAGGGACATCGGTCCCGGATAATTTAGTAGATCTTGCGGAGGAAAAGAAACTGACAGCATTTCTTGATGGTGACAGAGGAGGAGATCTGATACTGAAAGAGATGAAAAGTAAGATTGATCTTGAATATGTGGCTAGAGCTCCTAATAAAAAGGAAGTAGAGGAGCTAGGAAAAGAGACAATTTATGAGGCTTTAAGAGACAAGGAACCTGTGAAGTACACAGAGACTGCTGAGGTAAAGAGCAAGGAGCTGACTCCTGAAGAGATACAGAAGTTTCAGGGAGAGATGGAGGATCTTATAGGAACTAGAGCGGTCTATGTGATGAACTCAGAGATGGATGTTGAAAGACGTTTCCCTGTTGAAAGCTTTGACTATGAGATAGAGCAGGTAGAAGAAGGTTATGCTGTTTTAATGGATGGAGAATTGGACAATAAGAAGATAAGCAAAGCAGAAGATATAGGATGTGATATATTGGTAGGTATGGATAGAAAAGGTAATGCTAATTCCTCAAGCATTTGGTTGATGACTAAAGATGATTTAGAAGAAAAAACTAAGATAATAAGTTAATTTCTTGATACTATTTCTTCCTTGTAATCTTCAGGGTGTATTAAAGCTTCTCCCTTTCCGGTTATGTAGGCTTCTTGCCTCTCCAGCTCGTCCCATGCCTTGTAGAACCACTCTCTGGAACAGATATCTCCCTCGACACTGTCTCTTATCTCTGTCTTTCCTTTCCCTTCTCTCAACATTTCCAAGATTCTAATCTTTGCTTGTTCCTTTTTGGTTAAGTTTTTCAGGTTCAAATCCTGTGTACTTCTTATATCACTATTGGAACTATTTCTCTTACTTCTTAACTCTTCTTTCTGAGTTTTTGATTCTACTTTAGCATCTTTACTCTGTTTTTGGCTGTTTCCGCCGTCCTGAGACATGTTTATGTTAACTATGTCCTGTCCGTCGACCTTCTGTTTATCTAGACGTTTGATCTCGGACTTAAGAGTTTTTTCCACAGATTCTATCTTTCCTTCTAGCCCTTCAAGCTTTTTGGTTTCTTCTTCCCTATTTTTAGTTTTATTTATTTTGTTTTCGAGAGAATCTATCTTGTTCTCTAGCTTGTCAATCCTGTTAACCGCTTTTTCTACAGTATTGAACATTTTTCCCTGGACTTTGGTGTTCTGATCCCTCACGCCCTGGACCTCCATCCTTATCTGCTCGAACTCATCCGCCACTGAATCCATCTTATCCATTGTGAAGTTTCTTAATTCCTTTAGCTCCTGTTTTGTCTGGCCAATCTCTTTCTCAGAGGGAGGGTTATCGGTGGTGGATCTATGGGAAACCGTCTCTCTGTGCGGCTGGTTATTTTTCTGGACTGAATGATCCTGATCAGAGTCTCTATTCACAAACTCAGGATTACTCACATTCCTACCATTGTTCATATCTCTATCCTGATCGTTTCCATTATTCTTCCAGAATGCCATCCGGCTGAAAAATCCCATGCCTACAGACAGATATTGTCCCTCTGAATATAAAAATCCTCTACTCCCGTTTTTCCCCATTTTTCAACATGTTTTCAACTTTTCAACCGTTTATTCAACATTGTTGACAGGTGTTGAATCGACTTAGAGGCTCTATATCCTAGAAATGATGCCCTAAGACGGTTTTTCAACACTTTTTCAACTATTCAACAAATTATTCAACATGTTGAAAAGCTAGTTAGAGCCTAATAAGCCTTTTATATCCGTTTTTCAATTCAACTTTTCAACTCGGTTGAAAAAACTTGAATAATTGTTGAAAAAACTTGAATAATTATAACCGTGTTATACAAAAATCGGTTCCAGACGAAACAAGGGTGTGTCCCGAGACGTTTTAAGCCTGTTTAATCGAACAGTAAAGATTTTTCCACAAGAAACCAAGGGGTTGTTAAAGTCGAATTAACATCCCATGATCGTCGATGATAATCATCGTGCTGATCTATAGTCAAACATTCTCATGAATCATGTCGATATCATATCCATCGTTTTATCCTTCTCAGATAACTATCAGAGTTATCATTGTTAAAGTTGAATTAACATTCTTAATTCTGTTGGAATAACTGAATATCTACTATTATAGTTTGTAGTAACTATTCGGTCGATGAAATTATGCATATTTGGTCAAGGCCCTGAAAAATAATGATCTTCATCCTGGTGAGAGTAAGGTTAATAAATTCAAAACATCTGCCATAATATTATTTATGAGGCTGGCGATTGCTTCCACTTTTACCCTAGGACTTCTTGGATCATTCCTGTTTGCAATACTGGCAGGTTTAGCGGTTTTCTTCCAGGCGTTTGATTTTTATCTAATTGTTGGTCTGGTGGTTCTGTTCAATATTATAATGTGGCTTGTCAGCCCGAAGATTTCAGATATCACTTATAGCTGGTTTTACGATACGAAATGGATTGACCTTGAAGAGCTGAAACAGATCAGCCCGGAGTCTGCTGAGGTGATTGAAGAGGTTACGGAGAAGTATGATTACAAGACTCCAAAGCTTGGAATTATACAGGACTCCAATCCCCAGGCCTTCACATACGGGTCTGACCGCTGGAATGCAAGGATACTTGTGACGGAAGGTCTTTTCGAATATCTCGATGATAATGAAGCTGCGTCCGTCTACGCACATGAGCTCGGCCATGTCACAAACAGAGACTTCATCATAATGACTATTGCAAATACTATCGTCCAGTTGCTGTACCTGATAGCTGTAAGGCTTTACAGGACAGCTGCCAGAGGTGGAGGCGATGGAAGAAGGAAACTAGCTTTATTCGGCTTTGCAGTACTATCTTACGTCTTTTATATCGCCGGTAAGTACCTTGTATACTACCTTTCCAGAGTAAGGGAGTACTACGCCGATAAGTTTGCCGGAGAACATACTGAGCCTAACTATCTTTCCTCCGCGTTGATCAAGATATCTTACGGCATTATGGACAGCCCTGACAACAATGATCTGATGAAGGCCACGGAAAGTATGGGCGTGATGAACATGGAGCAAGGCGAGGAAACGGGTGCGGTTTACTACAATGCATCTAACCTTCAGGACTGGGATCCTCTGGCAAAAGCGTTCCTTTTCGATATCAAGAATCCGTGGGCAAAGCTGCTGGAGCTTAAGTCGACCCATCCTCTGACAGGTAAAAGGGTGAAACATCTATGTAGCAGAAGCTCCGATCCGATGTTCGACTTTGAACAGCTGAAGAGAAAGTTCGATGTTGATACAGGAAGGCTTTACAGAAACTTCTTCCAGGATATAGCAGTGGTATCTTTGCCAAAGCTACTTTTAACGGCAATACCGCTAGCTTACCTGGCAGGTCTTTACACAGGAACAGCTCCCTCGGCACATATAGCGGTTGCAGGTCTGTGGATATCCGTACTCGGAGGAGGAAAAATGATGAAGACTGTTTACAAGTATCCTCTTAAAGGCAGTGCTGAAAAGAAAAATGTGATAGATCTGCTGGCTGATATCTATGCTTCGCCTGTAAGGGCTTCCAAGGCAAAACTTTCGGGAGAGATTATCGGAAGGGGAAGAGCCGGTTACAGGTTTGGCTCCGACTTGATGTTTAAGGATCAGACAGGAATAATGCATCTCAGATACCAGTCGATAGTACCTGTGCTTGGCAACTTTTGGTTCGGCTGGAGACATGCAGAGAAGTTTATCGACCAAGCGGTGGAGGCGAAAGGATGGTTCCTTAGAGGCACCATGCCATGGATAGGGCTGAGAAGCCTAAGTTCTGAAACTAGTTCCACTAACAGCTGGGTACATATCCATGGATTAATAACCGGTGCAGTAATCCTTACGTTAGGTATACTGGTACTGGCGGCCGGTCTTCTGGTTTAAAGCTTGGAAAGATTAAGATAAAGCTCTGGAGGTCATAGAGATTTTTAACCAACTCTTGTAGTCCTGTTTTGAACTATATAACTTATTATTTAAAGATGGGTTTTCATAATTATGGCATGAGCTGGTACTCTGTAGATGAGCTGGAAAGTTCTTTCGAAGATACAAAAGATTTCCTTCTACCTTTCGATCTAGGTACCTGGTTGAGGGTAGGTCTAATAGTTTTGTTTGTAGGTGGAGGAACATCTACAGGATTTTCAGATTTCGGCTCTATTGGAGATGGTATTGATGCCGATGAAGAGTTTGATTCCAGCCTTTTGGATGAGATAAGGCAGGATATGTCTGAGTTAGGAATAACGGCATCCGGGTTAATGTTTGTAGCTGTGGCAGGTATCGCAGCTGTGATCTTCCTGTTTACATACCTAAGCGCGGTTTTCGAGTTCATATTTTTCCAAGCCTTTAAGGACAGGAAGCCTGAGATAAGGAGAGGTTTATCACTACATTACGGAAACGGCTTCAAATACTTCTTGTTTAACGTGGCGGTTCTCCTTACCTGGATTGCTAGCTTTGGTGTAATAGTTGCATCTGTAATCAGGTTTTCCTGGCAGGGAGCACTGGTTATTCTCGCGATGATCCCTCTCTGGATCGGTTTATGGCTTCTAAGCTTTGTCGTAAGAAACTTTGCGTTACCGGATATTGTTTCAAATAATACATCCTTTTTACAGGCTGTGAGGAACGGTATTGGGTATGCACGAAATGAATGGAAGCAGACAGGAGTATTTATTGTGCTGAAGATATTTGTTGGTATCGCTGCATCGATAGCGGCCGGTATTGTTTATCTTATAGCACTTTTAATAGTAGGAATACCTCTGTTGATAGTAGGGATAATACTTGGTATAATCTTCCTGCCGCTGGGCATTATAGTCGGAGTGGTTGGTTTAGTACTTGCTATCATAATCTGGATAACGATACAGATACCTGTACAGAGCTTTGTATTCCAGTGGGTCTACAATGTCTTTGGAAGATTCGACGATCAGAGTTAAACCTAAATCCAGGGGATCCGGTCCGATCGGATTCTATCCATATCTCTTCCTTCTCTCATGGCTCTGTTATAGTAGAAGGATGAGGCTAGCAAGAATGTAACTCCTAGAAGCTCTAGACTCTCCTCGACTAGATAATCTTTTATTCTATACCGTACGTCCATCATCTCTACCCCTTCAGCTTCCTCTTGGGCTCTGATGTTTTCATCTCCTTTTTCGTACAGCTCTCTTAGCTCATCGCCACCTAGAGATACCTTGAAATCGTATAGCGTTCCGCCGATCCGTTGGTTCACATCTGTGATGTCTGCAGGGCCTGAGATAAAAACAGCGGTCCCGTAGAATAGAAATCCGGCTACGATCATCAGTACAATTCTTTTATCGATCGCAATATCTTTGCCGTAACGTAGAACAGCGTAACCTGGTACTGCTGCGATCAAACCAAAGTATAATGTTTCTAACGTGTTTAATGTGTTCCAGTCAAGGGCAATATGCCACCTGAAAAGGAAATGTCTGACGTTTCCAACATCCTCTATCAGCATAAGCATTCCTGCAACCGCGAAAAGCGACCAAAACTTCTTTTGACGCACCATTCCATCCTTGTTCTTCAGATTGCCCGCTATATATGCGGAAGTTATTCCAAAAACACCGAGGAAAGTCCACTGGAAAACCTCGATTAGCCCGCTCTCTCTAAATAAGAAGTCCCAGACCACGGGGACAGTAAACTCTGAGAATAAGGATCTAAGTCCGAATATGTTTCTTATATCTATCAGGTAGACCGCAAGGTAGGATGCCATTAAGACACCGAGTCCTGCGGTGAGAATATGTCTATGGTCGATCTTTCCGATCAACTTTTCTCCGGTTCCTGTAACCATAACATGTTTGGTTCTGTTTTTGACATATTTAACTGTTCTAGGGGTTCTTCCGATGCAAAGAACTGTATAAAAAAAGGAAAGAAATGGTTGCTGGTTACTTCATCAATCCAGCTAGAATTGTTGCTGCTACAATGATCGATGCAGACAGTATCACAAACTCTCCATCTGCCTGTACTTCTGCAAGACCTGCCCCTGTGTTTACTACAAATACTACTACAAAGAAGGACAGAATTGCAAAGATAAGCATCACTATTACGGCGATCACGTTCTCTACAAGATCCCCTAGGATCTTAGCTATGTTCAAGTTGTTCACCTCAGTATAGTTCACGGTCTCCACTCTGAAAAGGCTTTTGATGGTTGTGGTACATTTTTTGTTGCTCCGGCCTGGCTAAGTACCTGTCTTTATATTTTGCAAGGTATATTCATCTGATATGAAGAACTGTGACTACTGTGAGGAAGAGTTTGAGGACGAGGAGCAGCTCCATATTCACTGGATGGAGGAACATGCAGATGAGATAACCTCACACGAAAAAGATAAAGCCAAAAAAGCAAAAAGGGATAAGGATGAAAGAAAGAGACGAGCTAAGGAAGAACAAAAGAACAAGATAATGGCTGTTGCAGGTACAGCAGGCATAGTAGTACTTTTAGTCGGAATAGGTTACGGTGCAGTCTCTGCAGGTCTGTTAGACGGACCTGATTTTGAGGAAACAACAGGACATTACCATGCCACCTTCGATTTATATATTGACGGCGATAGATACCAGTTTGACGACCCTAGATATCTTGAAAGGGTACAAGAGATACATCTGCACGATGCAGACAACCAGATCCATTCACACAGAAGAGGGATGACGTTCCAGCAGTTCCTTAATACAATCGATCTTGACTATGGTGAAGAATACATAGAGACACCTGATGAACGACATGAAGGCGAAGTTAGGCTTTTTCACAACCATGGCGATGCTGATGGCCATGAAGGATGGGCGGAGATAGATATACGGGAGTTGGAGTTCACAGACCAGGATAAGATATTACTGGTGCTTGGAGAGTACAGTGATGAAGAGATAGAGGACATGCAGGAAAGCGTTCCGCCGGTAACCATAGATCCGGCACCGGGTAGTTCCGCAGCTTAAAAGGTGAAAAGATGAAAATAAATAGAATTACGGATAAGATCGGTGTCTTGACAGCTTTGGCTGTTCTAAAATCTACTACAGTACTAGCAAGCCATCAGCAGACAACAGCAGGTGCAGGTCCTTCGCTTCCTACACAGGAAACATTGCCGGAGACAGCTTTGTACCTTTTCCTACCGTTCCTGGCATCCGTATTCTTCCTCAATGAGGTAATGCAGTTCTACCTTAGGAGAAAGTACTCAGGTACGTCTCTGAAGGATGCCGAGGATTACATAGGCTATACGTTAATCGGTTCGGCGTTTGTAGTATTCCTACTGTCCTTCAGCCGGCTTTTCCACAGCCTTCCACATGTAGCTACAGAGGTATTTGTAGCGGTTGTGGTGGCTCCTGTAATGGCGGGAATAGGCCTGAAGTACTGGGAAGAGATACGGCAGAAACTGGATAGGTGATAGTATGATGGTTGAAGAGCTCTCTTTTAGATTTTTGCTTCATTTTATAACCTTTATAGTATCATTAGGGCTCTTCCTGCTTTCAGTTAAAGCTTACCAGAAGAAAAAGAATAGAAAGTTTCTTTATATAGTATCAGCGTTCGGCCTCTACGGTTTTAAGGAGTTTCTACTGCTCCTAAACGTCTGGATCGGATCCGGATTTGTATCAACTTTCTGTGATGTCACAAACCTTGCGGTACTGCTACTGTTCTATGGGGGTATAAGGGAATGAAGGCTCAGATAATCGATCAGGTAGACAGCACTCCGGGCATACATTTCAGGAAGCTCCAGAGAGAGGTAGGATGTTCTAAGTCAACTATAAACTACCATATTGGACGGGTAGAAAGTCTAGAGGATCAGAAGATAAGAGGATACAGGAGAATATTTAATTCTGAAGTATCTAAAAGCGATAGAAATGCTCTTGCAGCATTAAACCATTCTCCTAGAGGAGAGATAATCTACTATATTGATGAAGGAGAACATACGCTAAAACAGATATCCGGAAAGGTCGATAGGTCTGCACCAACTATATCACACCATCTGAAGGTTCTTCAGGACGCGGAGCTAGTTGAGAAGAAGGATTCATATGTCTTAAACCGTTCGGCAGCGAAGGCGGTTAAGAGGTATGCATCGGATATACTGGACTCCAGGGTCGATGGCTTTATCCGGATGTGGGAATAAGGTTTAGAATACTGTACCAGAAACCTTTTATTTAGCTTTAGAGGCTGTCAAAATTTAGAATACTGTCTCAGAGCATATTATAAGGCGGTATCACAAAGGATACCTTAGAGGATTCAAATGTACGAGACAGTCTGTGAACAGAAAGAGTTATGGAGCCCGAAAACCCTGACATCAAGTCTACTGAACAGGAAATGGCATCTTGTAATTGTTTACAGGCTCATGGAGGGAGGTAAAAGTTTTAACCGTCTGAGCCGGTCTATCCCTGAGATATCGGACACTGTGCTGTCTGAAAGTCTGAAAGATCTCCAGGAAAAGGGAATAGTTCACAAAGAGATAATTTCTGAAAGCCCTAAGAAGGTTGAGTACTCACTTACAGAGAAAGGAGACTCTCTAAGACCGGTTATCCTATCTATGAAGAGATGGGAGGAGCAGAACTCTGTCTAGTTTTTTCTTTTAGAATTTGGCCGGCACTTTGTTTTTGATTTTTAACTCGCCGCGGTAAATATTTTTACGTGAAAGAGATACAGGTCTACGCCCCTGAGGAAAACGGCGAAGAGGTCAGAGAGGTTCTAGACAGCTACAGCTCTGATGTTTACTCTGTCCAGGGAGAACGTAACGGATCGGATATAATAGAGTTTACCGCTACCGTTGTCTCAAGCGATATAGATGATGCTGTCTCCGAGCTAAAATCAATAAAACAGATTGAATCCGGAGAGCTGGTAGTTAGGGTACTGAAGGAAGAATCCCTTATAGAGAAAGGACAGAAGACTAGAGGAGGATCTGCGATGCTTTCACAGGAAGAGATCTACAGCAGTGCGCAAGAGTCAGCAAACTTTAACTACCCGCAGTGGGCGCTGATAGCCCTTTCCGCAGCCATAGCTTCTTACGGATTAATACTTGATAACGTTACCGTAGTTATCGGAGCTATGATGCTGGCGCCGATGTTATCTCCGATTGTTTCCAGCGCGGTATCGCTCACCATCGGAGACAAGACCTTACTTAAGCAGGCAGCTGGAACCTCTTTTCTCAGTATACTGATCGCTCTAACGGTTTCAACAGTTTCAGTAATCCCGTTTCCCTCTGAAATTACCCCTCTGATGTCAATGATAGTATCGTCAGAGATACCCAACATGTTGCTCTCACTTTTCGTAGGTTCAGCAGCGGTTCTAGCATTTGTAACCGGGATAAGGGATCAGATAGCAGGAGTTGCAGTTGCAATAGCACTGGTTCCGCCTCTAGCAGCTGCAGGTGTCGGTTTAAGAATGGCGGAGTGGCTTTTCGCATCAAGAGCTTTTTCAATTGCCGTTGTAAATCTACTAGCTGTTATAGTTTCAGGTTCTACCGTGCTTAAGCTACTTGGGTTTAAACCTTCTACATACTACAAAAAGAAATCTGCAGAAAACCTACATCTAATTTATCCTGTTTCTATGATCCTAATGTCTGTTTTAATGGCTTTGCTGTTGTTAACTTCTTTCTGATATTATAATCTTGAAGCCTTGAAGAACAAGGACCGGAACAGTTCTCCGAACAAGGAATCTAGGCTCTGTCAAAAAGATACAAGAAGCCCCGGCCGGGATTTGAACCCGGGATCTGTCCCTTGCTCGCCTTCATCCGACATCTTTCGCTTACGCTCAAGAAGTCGGACTCGAAGATCAGAGATCTTCTTCGCCTCACAACTCCACGAGTTGATCGGTTACGAGGGGACCGCTCTAGCCAGGCTGAGCCACCGAGGCTTTATTCTGCTACTTTGTACGCTGGATTTCCTGCTCTTTCAATTTTCTCTATATTATCCTGTTCGTGAAACCTTTTTCTAAATGCATCCTCTGTCAAGCTGTGTTCTATGTCTTCGTCAAATGTTTCTTTGACTTCTCTGTAAGTAGGGTAATCTATCTTTCTGTTAGAATCACCATTGTTTGAAAGCTGTTCCACAGTCTTCCTTATTAGTTGTTTCTCTTCTTCCCTGGTTCTGTGTTTTTCAATATCTTCTGCATCTTCTTTCAGCTTTTCAATACATTCTAACTCTATCCGGTATCCTTTATTGTTTTCTCTGAAGTATTCGAGGGATTCTATGCCTCTCAAAGCCAAATCCGGGCCTGCACCTGTTAAACATTCATTCCTTGATTTTAATGTCTTTGAATCAAACTTAAGGCTTCCATAAATATTTGGCTCTTTTTCTTCTTTTATTTCATACAGAGTATCAGCTATAGGCTCTAAGTATCTTCTAATTTCAATCTTTTTGTCTTCATCAAGTTCTTCTGATTCTAGAAGTTGTTTAACAGAGTCCATAGATAACCTGTAACTTTTAGATAGTCTCAAGGATTTTTATATTTCTAATAATTTTATTGGGACTTATTGGTGATGTGATTCGTTAGAAGCTTAAAGTTTCATTTTCCAATTCCGGTTATGAGCCTGAGATCCGGAGCTGAAACTATCGTAGATCAGTGTCTGAAAATATCCGATGATGAAACAGTTCTTGTCTTGAACGACGGCAATGATCAAGATCTTTTCGAAGCGCTATTCGAAGTTCTGGAGGACAGAGGTATTGAGTATGATTACATGGAGTACGAAGAGCCGGAAAACCATGGTGAAGAGCCTCCAAAAGAAATAGCTGATAGAATGAAGGAGTATGATGTGTTTATCGCACCTACCAAGAAATCTATCTCACATACAAATGCAAGAAAGGAAGCTAATGAAGCCGGTGCGAGAGGAGCAACTTTGCCCGGAGTCAACAAACAGATATGGGAAACTTCTCTCCAGGCCGATTACTCCGAGGTCAAGAGGATAACTGAAAAAGTCTACAAGATGTTAGAGGATACGAATGAGGTAAGGATTGAAACGCCTTCCGGTACAGAACTCAGTTTCAAGGTAGATTTTGATACTTATCATGCCGATACCGGAGTGATAACTGAGAAAGGAGAATTTGGAAACCTTCCTGCCGGTGAACCGAACGGTTACCCTGTTAATATGAGTGGAACGTTGGTAGTTGATCATTTCCCGTTCGCACCTTCCGGTACCGAGGTGGAAATAAAGGAGAACGATGTAGTAGCGATCAGACATCCGGAAGGGGTTGAATCTTCAGAGCTTGAAGAAGCTTTCGAAGAGTTCCCATGCTCTAGAAGCATAGCAGAGTTCGGTTTTGGAACAAACCCGGAAGCAACCTTGATCGGCAACGTTCTTCAGGATGAGAAGGTTCTCGGTACAGTACATATCGCATTTGGAGACAACAGTTCTTACGTCGACGATGATAGGGTTAATCCATGTGATATACACTGGGACACGGTATGTGAATCTCCTACAGTATGGTTCGATGATGAAAAGGTTCTAGACGAGGGGGAGCCTAACTTTCTATAGTTAGATTACTCGGGAAAATGTATTAAGATTTTTAATTTAACGTAAAAATAAGCTGTTTATGGGTTGGTATACAGAGGAAATGGCTGATTCGGCAATTAGGATTCTGAGAGTTCTCCGAGAGTTTGGAGTTGCTGAAGAGTCTATTATATCAAGATGTTCCGGCAATTATGTCGATAATCCTGGCGACGATATGGTTGAAACGGTACTGGATGCGGTATACTCTGTTGAGGGCTATGAAGATCCGTCTGAGTATCCTGGATATATTGTGGGGTCTGAGGCTCAGAAGCTGGTAGAGTTTTTATTCAGGTCGGAAAGAGGGTTTTCTAAGGATATAGCTTACCGTCAAGGAGATGTAATCAGCGTATGTCTTAACCCGATTCTGTTGCCGCTAGGCTATAAACTTGGTTTGGAGCAGTATGACGGTGCTGAATGGGAGACCAATACGACTTTGCCGAGAACGGAACATCCGCCGGCGATAAAAATATTATTTCAGGATATCAACAGCTCTGAGACTGAAGAGATATTTTTCCGTTATCCTCCACAGGAAAGAGGAGCGGCTGTAAACATAACAGCATTGATGTATACAATAAACAGAAACTTCTTGGAGAAAGAAGGTTACTCTATTATTGCCTTAAACGATAAGACTTCTCTCTCACGGTTCTTTGTGATAGAAACCGAGAGACTGGATAGACTGGAGGAAAAGTATGGAGAAAGCCTTGAAATATTTGGAAGAGCGGTAGGAGGGAGAATAAGCCTAGAATCAGCTCTATCTAGATATGATAGGAGCTGTAAAATTTCTCATAAGGAAGAGTATGGATGTCCTGAGCCTAAAGAAGTATATAAAATTGAGGATGAGATTGAAAACCAGGTTGATTAACCTATAACGTTATATTTTATCCTAAGAAGCTATTTAATAGTTTTTTAGCCTTTTTTCACCATGGCAGATCAAGCTAAGAATTCGGACGCTGATGCGAAGCCCCCTGTGTTTCAAAACCGAAGTGAAGGAATTACTCTCTGGGCGGAGAAGGATAAAAACGGGAACGAGTTCCTCCGTCTGAACCTTCCTATGGGTTTAGGTTCCGTGCCTGTATTTGTGAATGAGTCCGGTTTCAAAGCGGTTAGGGACGAGTTCAACGACTTTGTGGAGAACCTTCAGAAACAGGGGTAACTCCCCTTCTCTTTTTCTTCATAGAATACCGTTTCCTTTTTAAAACCGGCCGGTAATAAAGATTATGTATGAGTTATTCGGCTGTCGATCAAAGTATTGAAGTTTCTGATCTACCGGCAGCTGTAGCTATCTCCAAGCAGAAGTTCTTTGATATCGGAGCTATGTTTACCTGGAAATAAGGTAAACGTGAGCTCCGGGACCGTATTTCTAAGGTGATTAAACTGGTTCTGGACACGTTAACTGACGGTGCTTCAGGGCGTCTGTCCGTTGATCAGGGAACGAGAAAGCTAATCTTTATCCTATCACTGCCTTTGGTGGATGGTGTGTTCGCCACGCTTCTGGTCACGGGAGCTGTGGAAACTTTTTCCAGCATTCTATCTGTGGCCGTAACTGTCTTTGCCGGAGCAGGGAGCCTTGCGGTTCTTTACTCTTACTCCGAGTCAAGACGCCATGCGCTGTCGATGGTTGGTAAAGCTGCTCCTGTGCTTCTAGCCGGAGCCTTAGCTGTATCTTTAATAGCTCCCGTCTATGAACAACTGGTTCACGTGGAGAGGATGAGGTATGTTGCAGCGATGGTGTTAATCGTAATAGCCAGAGATATAGCCAGGTTGGATGTTCTAAAAAATATATCTGCTGAAGCGGTACTGGTTACAGGGATACTTCTCTCCCTGAGTTATCCGGAATCGGTCTCATTAAGCCTCCAGTATATAGTTCCAGCGGTTTTAACAGTCTCAGTATCTTTAGTTGTCTTAACCCTGGCTTCCCTCATCGAGCCCGAGAATATAAGGATGGATTATATAAGGAAAGGAGGAGCTTTGATATTAGTCCTGATGTCTGGATCGCTTTTAGGTCTAGAGATACCTACTGAAGCTATACTTGGGTTGTTTGCCGTATCTCTTGTAGCGTCACATCCAAAACTAGAATCTTTGGACTTCAAAATGAACGTTTGATCTGTCCTTGAATCTTTCGGCTACCTTCACAACAATCCTGGCTCTTGTAGGGCTCCAGACCATCAAAAGCCCTAGAAAATCGGTTATTAGGCCCGGGCTCAGAAGCAGTAACCCTCCAAAAACCACTAGAGCGCCTTCTAAAATATTTCTTGAAACCTCTTCAGCTGTTACCGATCTCTGAAGCTTTCCAAGCACTTTTATACCTTCTTTTTTCACTATTCCAGCTCCTATTATACCTGTAAGCAGTATCAGCACAAGAGTGGTCCAGAAACCTATTATTCCTGTTAGCTCCACCAATATAAATAGGTCTACAAAAGGCAAGACTAGTAACAGGATAATAAGGTAGGCTAGCATAAACATTCTCTGTATGGTTAGGGTTTAAAATCTATCCAGATAAATAAACTGTATGAAACAGCTTCTAAAAGAACTGGTAGAGACCACAGGTGGGTCTGGCAACGAGGAAAAAATCAGAGAGCTTATCAGAGAGAAGGTTGAAGATGAGGTTGATTCTCTAGAAACAGATAACCTAGGTAATTTGATAGCGAGAAAAGGTTCTGGGGACAAAACTTTGATGGTTGCCGCACATATGGACCAGATATGTGCGAATGTACAAAAGATAGATGATGAGGGTTTTATACACTTCAAAAAGATGTGGGGTATATCTGCTAGAGAGCTAGTAAACCAAAAAGTAAAGGTAGAGAACTCAGAAGGAGAACACGTAAGTGGTATAATAGGTATAAAACCTATACATACTGTGGAAAAAGGAGAAGAGAATGAAATCCCTGAAATTAAGGATTTGGCTGTTGAAATAGGTGCAGAAGACAAAGAAGAGGTTAAGGAAGCAGGTATAGATGTTGGAGATTATATTTATATTGATAGAGGCTTTGAAGAACTTAGAGGAGATTATGTAACGGGCAGAGCATTTGATGACAGGATAGGTTGTTTAGTTTTGATAGAAGCTTTGAAAAGGTTTGATGAAGACTATGAATTGGCAGCAGTATTTTCTACGCAGGAAGAAGTAGGAACCAAAGGTGCAAAAATTTCTGCATACGGTATAAATCCTGACGTAGGCCTAGCAATAGATGTAACTCCTACTCCTGATGCCCCTGGACTAGATACAGAAAAATATGTTGGCGAGCTTGGGGAAGGGCCTAATATCGAACTTATACAAACTTCTGGAAGAGGGATGATAGCTCCTGAAACTATTAAGAACTGGCTTGTAGATACAGCTGATGAGAGTGATATAGAGTATGTAAAACGGTTAGGGGGCGGTAATGATGCTAGAAGCATACAGATGGCCCGCAAAGGAGTTCCAACAGGTTCTATAGGTGTGCCTACAAGACATATACATTCTCCGGTAGAAGTTGCGAAGATGTCGGATATAGAAGAAACAGTTGAACTGTTGGAAAATGCCTTCGAGACGATGGAAGAGTACTTCTAGTGGTAAGTATGGAAAGTTACGAAAACTTCGAGGAGAAGGTAAAGAAGATTTCTAACATACAGCAAGCTGCAGCTGTGCTGGGATGGGACCAAGAGGTCATGATGCCTGAAGAGGGTATTAAACCAAGGTCTCAACAAAAATCCGCATTGACCTCGGTCACACACGGCTTAATGACTGATAAAAAGCTTGGAGAGCTAATTGAACAGCTTGAAGATGAAGATTTATCCGAAGAACAGAGAGCAAATATTAGAGAGGTAAAGAGGGAGAAGAAAAAAGCTGTGAAAGTTCCTGAAGATCTTCTAAAGAAGATATCGGAAACAGAGTCTGAAGCTGTGGATGCTTGGAAGAAATCTAGGGAGCAGGATGATTTTCAGAAGTTTGCGCCGCATCTTGAAAAGATGGTAGAGCTAAAACGGGAGTATGCGGGACATATCGATCCTGATGAAGAACCTTACAAGGTTCTTTTCAAAGATTTCGAGCCTTTCATCCGTTTTGAAACGATGGAGGAGATTCTCCAAACTTTGAAGGACCGGCTCACTGAAATCACTGAGAAGATAAAAGAGTCTGATTCTAGCTTGGAAAAAGGAGCTTTCAAAGGACAGTTCTCCGAGGAGAAACAGAAAAAACTGAACAGAGAACTTGTTGAAGCCCTTAACTTTGATTTCAGCCGTGGACGTTTAGATGTCTCCACACACCCGTTCACCTCCGGCAACCGGTACGATACCAGGATTACTACACGTTACAACGAACAGGATCTTTCAAAATCTATTTTACCTACTGTCCATGAAACAGGCCATGGTCTGTACAACCAAGGTCTTCCTGAGGAAAGTTTTGGAGTTCCTGCAGGCTCTTCAAGAGATTTATCCGTTCATGAGTCACAGTCACGTCTCTGGGAGAACCATGTGGCAAGAAGCAAGCCTTTTATGAAGTTTTTACTGCCCAAGCTTAGGGAAAAATTCCCTGAACAGTTTGAAGAGGTTACGGCAGATGAATGTTATGAATCTGTTAACCAGGTCTACGAAGACAATCCGATTAGGGTGGAGGCTGACGAGTTAACCTACCATCTTCATATAGTTGTCCGTTTCGAGCTCGGTAAAGAGCTGGTAAACGGCGACATAGCTGTTGAAGAGCTTCCTGAAAAATGGAATGATAAGATGGAACAGTATCTCGGCTTTAGACCTGAGAATGATGCTGAAGGATGTCTTCAGGATATACATTGGGGCTGGGGCAACTTTGGATACTTCCCAACATATACGGTAGGAAGCGTTCTGGCCGCACAGATCTTTGAAGCCGCAAGCCAGGATATAGACTCTTTGGATCAGAAGATAGAAGAAGGAGAGTTTGATCCGTTACTTGAATGGTTGAGAGAGAATATACATAGTAAAGGAAAAGTCCTAAAGACAGAAGATCTTATAAAAGAGGCTACAGGCCGGAAACCTACTCCGGAACCGTTTATAAGCTATATAGAGGAAAAGTACTCAGATCTCTACAGCCTCTAATCAGTTCTTCTCTATCTCCTCCGCCACTATCTGCAGTTCTCCCTCATAGATATCTATGTGGCCTTGCGCCGTAACTTCATCGCCTTCTGAAAAACTTTTATCCGTATCAAACATCACAAGATCAACCTTATCTCCTCCGTTCTCAAGCTCCATGAAGAGATGTCCGCCACCTTCCCCGTACTCTGAGAGGGTCCCGGAAACCTGCACATTCTTCCCCGACCAACTCTCCTGTATCTCTCCTACCTGGACTGTATCAGGCTGAATGTATATCGATGAGACATACATCAATGTAAGGCCCAGTATGCTGAAAAAGATCGACGCCTTTGCTATATATTTCTGTTTCAAAGTTCTTTCACGTGCAGCTGTCTGTAAACCGAACCAGAAGGTTTTAACTCTGATTCGAACAGCTTAACACGTTCTACGTTAAGATTACCGAAGTCATGGTCTCCAAACTCTTTTAACATCTTTTGGATCTTTTTCTTTCTTTGAGATGAAATATCCTCGACCCTCAGAAACGTAATATGTGGTTTAAAATCATGGTCGTGGTCGTCCTCTACATCATGGTCGGATACTTGGCTATAAAGCTTCTGGAAGCTTTTAGACTCTACTCCGGCCCAAATCACGCGTATGTAACTGTTTGAAGGAAATGATCCAACTCCTCTTACTTTAGAAGAAAAGCTATCGGTATTAACCTTTTCCATAGATGATTTGATGGTTTCTATCTGTCTCTGTTCGATATCCTGGAAAAACTGTAGGGTGACATGAAACTTATCTTTTTCAACCGGGTTAAAACCTAGATCGAACCGGTTCCTAACTTCTACAAGCTCCTGCTGCAGCTCATTACTTTCAACCTCTACAGCTGAGAACACCCGGGCCATGTAAACTTTTAATGCCTCCGGACTAATAAAGTATTATAGAGGGTATCAAAATGACTGACAAGCCACGTGGCACACAACTTGTAGGAAAGACAATTGTTTCGGAAGAACACGGTAAAAAATACGGAGAAGTAGAAGATATATCATTCGTAGAAGACACAGGAGAACTGATGAATCTGCTTATTACAGATACAACGGATCACATAGATGATGTAAAGCTTCAAGAAGACAGAAAAGGTAGGAACATTCTGCCTTTCTCTGCAGTCAGAAGCATTGGAGACTTTGTAATTGTTTCCGAAGACGACATTATTTGATTCGGAACGTTAAACAGCTCCCACAGCTTCTCTTTCTCATTTAATTAACAGTCTCAACTGTAGATTCAGAGGTTGTGACTGAGAATTTCTATAAATAGCAAGAAAAAGAATAAAGATAAGAAGAATGAAGGGATTTATGCGTCTATTATCCCGTCGTCGGTAATCTTGTACACCGACTCGCCTTCAGGCATGTAAGGGCTGTCTACTAGCTTCGCTACCCTTTTGTCCTTCTTACCTTTTCTCAGATAAAGCCTTACTGCGGAGTTGTGAGCTACTATGTGGCCTCCGATCGCCTTTGTCGGATCGCCGAACATCTGGTCTGGATTGGCCATTACCTGGTTTGTAACCACTACCGCAGCGTTATGTGAGTTTGCAAGCCTTAGCAAAGTGTTCATATGTCTGTTTAGCTTCTGCTGTCTTGGGGCTAGCTCTCCTCTCCCCACATAATCTGCACGGAACTGGGCGGTTAGTGAGTCTACAATGATTAAGCCTATGTTCTCCTTTTGGCAGATATCCTGAGCTTCATCAGCAAGAAGCATCTGATGGTCTGAGTTGTAGGCTCTAGCCACATGAATGTTGTCAAGTACTTCCTCTACATCCATATCTGCTCCTTCCGCGATCTGTTCAATTCTTTCCGGTGTGAAGGTATCTTCTGTATCTATATAGACAACTCCTCTATCCATACCTCCGTCTTCCTCAGGTTTCTGAACGTTTACTGAAAGCTGGTGTGCTAACTGGGTCTTACCGCTTCCATACTCTCCGTAGAACTCTGTGATGGACTGTGTCTCAACTCCTCCGCCCAGAAGGTCATTCATATCCTCTGAACCGGTAGAAATCTTTTTCATCTGCTTTCTCTGATCGTACTTGTCCTTTCCTGACTCGAATCCTAGGTCTAGTTCCTGTCTTGCAGCAGTAATTATCTTCTGGGATTTCTTCTCACCGAGGTCCGCTACCTCTCCTAGATCTCCTGCAGACATAGTTGCTATCGACATCAAGTCGTCGTATCCTGCTTCTGTTAGTTTTTCCGCTGTTTTTGCTCCTACGCCTTTCAGATCTTCGAGATCAACTTCGTTTTCATCTGTCACTTTTTGACACCTTGTGTTCAATTTTAGAAGATTTCATAGTATAATTAAGCACCTACTTTTTCGACAAGTTCGTCGATTTTATTCTCTGTCTCCAGATGTTCAAAGCTGTTTCCAACTAGTTCAATCCTTCCAAAGTAATCGTTGAAACGTGTTCTGCCTTCGACCCGAACCTCTTTTCCAACAGCTTCTTCAGCTGCATCCTCTACAGCTTTTAGATCTCCTTCTTTCTCCTTTTCTTCGTCGAGTCCAAGAAGGTTTCTGGCCTGATCTCTAAACAGCACAACTCTGATGTTTCCTGTGCCGTCATCCAGTACACATGAGAGAGCTAGCCTGTGATCGGGGTCTTCGACCTCTTTTCCTTCATCTGTCATCAGATCTCCGTCGTCGTTCTCCCTCACAGTCTCTCCTGTCTCCGGATCGACCCTGTAGAAAGGATTAGATGTATATACATCTACTATCATGCCGTCAACCACGTATTCGGCGTTTTCCGAGTTAATACCTCTCACATCGGACTCTGTAACACTGGAGCCGGAGTCGACATCTACTTCCGGTACTTCGTCATCTTCAGCTTTCTTTACCTGTGTGGAGTCTCCTAGCCTGATCTCTGCGTTACCCTGGTTGTCTTCCACGGTATATGCACTCTCTATCTCTATAGCGTCGCCTTCATCTACTTTATCAGCTATTTCGGTTTGGTCATCCCATAAAGTTACCCTGATCGTACCGGTATCGTCTCCCAGTACAATGTTTTGGACACGTCCGTCCTCTTCATCATCGTCCCTCTCAAACGTGTTCATGTCGGTTATATTTACAATTCTGGCCTTGATATTAACTTTTCTCATGTCAGGTACGACGTTTTCAATCTTTAGATCGGTGTCAGTCTCTCCTGCAAGTCTTACGCCGTTCTCCTTTGCTACTAGATGTATTGCGCCTTCCTCGGAGACAAGTCCGTCAAACTCCTCCATCTTATCTTCTACCTCTTCCTTCACATCTTCTTCTGTGAGTTCGGTCTCCTCTACGATGTTTTCAATTATTTCTTCATTATCCATAATAACCTACCCGGATGGAAAGCTTAAATCCATGGTGATTTGAAATAAATGACGGTAATTTGAAGCTGTTGTTTTCCAAACTGATCCACCTAAAAACCAATTGGACATAATATTTATATTTTGGAACTAGTTATCTGACGTTATAGCTTCAGGCAAGGGTTTTAAGCTACTCTTATGATGTTTTATGTTGCTTTAATCGTCAGGCTTTATCTTAATTATAAGATTCTATGTTATAGATGCAAGTTTTCTCTACTAACTGATCTTCCTAAGGTTTTTAAACAGGCGCTGAAATATCGTTAATGAACCGCACCCACTTTATAACGTGTCCCTAGATCGACCACCACCATCTGGGGACACCTCCTCACCACCCTTCTACTATAACTAAAAGTTAGATAACCTTTTGAGCTTCTACTGATTTACTTGATATCCATTAGAATGGTTAATTCAAAGTTGGTCTGAACTTGTTCTGAAAAATAAAGGTAAAAACAGGGTAAAAAATAGAAAAAAGCTATTCAAGTGCTGCTTTTATGTCTTCTCTTCTTACTGTCTTTCTTCCGTCTTCTTCTGCGATTGCTCTTGCTTCTTCAGCTATATCTCCGGCGAACATTTCCAGGATTTCTCCAAGTTTTTCCGCACTCTCGTCAGAGACCCTTTTGTCTCCCTGACTTTTGATCATCTGTTTCATCTTAGCTGTTGATAGTTCCATGATTATCTCACATACTAGGATACGACAGGGGATAATTTAAACGGTATGGAATCCTTCAACTTCGTTCTACCCGGCTAAAGCTTTGCCGGTCACAACCTTTCCAAAACCCATAAAACTGTTGGAGTTCCTAAAAACAACATGGTAGCTGCGATAATAAACATCGTCTTGGTAGGGTTTGTAGCCTTGATGGGACTGATATTTTTCCTTTCAAGCTTTAAAATCGTGAGACCTGATGAAAGAGCGGTAATAGAACGTTTTGGAGAGTACCATCAGTTCTGTGAGCCAGGAATACATTTTCTGGTTCCACGTATTGATAAGATCTATATTAGAAACATCACAGAACAGATGAAAAACGTCCGCCCAAGTGATATGATTACGAAGGAGAACCTGAATGCAAACGTCGATCTGGATGTATACTATCAGGTGAGGAAGAACGAGGATGATGTGAAGAAGTCCTTCTATAATGTGGATGACTATGAGAAACAGATTACACGTCTTGCACAGACTACCGCAAGGAACGTGATTGGAACAAAGGAGTTTGAAGAGGTAAACTCTGAAAGACAGAAGATCAACAGAAAGCTCCATGAAGAGCTGGAAGAGGATACTGATGCTTGGGGTATTGATGTTGTAAGGGTGGAGATGAAAGAGATCACGCCTCCAAGCGATGTTCAGGAGTCGATGAACGAGATACTTAAGGCCGAGAACAGGAAAGATGCAGCACAGGACGACGCTAAGGCCACAGAGATTGAAGCAAGAGGTAAGAAGAAAGCAGCGGTTGAAGAGGCAAAAGGACAGAAAAAAGCTGCAGTTCTTGAAGCAGAAGGAGAGGCCCGTTCCATCGAGCTAAGGGCTGAGGCTGAAGCAAATGAGATAAAAGTAGTGAATAATGCTCTCAGAAACCATTTCAAAGGAGAGGCTCAGGAGTACAAGAAGCTTGAGACTGTTGTTGAGTCTCTCAGAAACGGCTCTAAGTATATAGTGGATGCGGAGCAGGACATCACCACGGTTCTGTCCGAGGTCGGAGGTATCACTCCGATCGACGGCCAGGATTTCGAAGAGCCGGATGAAGAGGATCTCTCTGTAGATATCAGCGATAAGATGGAGGAGGCTAGGAAGAAGATAGATAAGGCCTCTGAAGAGGTGGAGTAGCTCCGGGTTTAATCAGTTTAACCGTTCAAAACTTCGGTGTGAAATCCAAACTGAGGCAGATCTTTTCCGGAGACACAAAGGTAGAGTTGACGGAAGGAGGAATCGGAAAACCTCTGCTTTACCTATCACTTCCTGTAGTAATAAGCAACCTGCTACAGGTAGCATACAACATTGTAGATGTCTTCTGGCTAGGAAGGGTAAGTACAGAGGCTCTAGCTGCTGTAGGTTTTGTATTTCCTGTAATATTCTTTCTGGTATCTTTAGGCATAGGGCTATCTATCGCCGGAAGCATATTTGTAGCCCAGAACCAGGGCAAAAGTGATTCAGTGGCTACAGAAAAAGCTGCATCCCAGACTTTGCTGTATATCTCTATTTTCTCGGTCTTAATAGGCATAACGGGTTATTTCTTATCAGAACAGGTTATCACTCTGCTTGGTGCGGAGGAGGACGTAATACCTTTAGCTACTGACTATCTTCAGATAGTGTCTCTAGGCATGATATTATACTTCGGTTTTTCGGTATTTAACTCTTTAATGAGAGGTTATGGCGACACTGTAACTCCTATGTTGATAATGGGAGGCTCTGTTATGTTGAACATGGTGCTTGATCCTTTATTGATCTTCGGATGGTCTTTTTTCCCGGAACTTGGTGTAGAGGGAGCAGCTCTTGCAACTATAATAAGCAGAGGACTAGGATTCGCTGTAGGGCTTTACATACTTTTTAGCGGTGTTAAAGGATTAAAGGTCTCTTTAAGTCAGATGTGGCCTGATCTTGGATATCTTAAAAGGACAGTGTTTTTGGGGGCTCCCGCCAGCCTTGAGATCGTGACAAGATCTTTATCGGTAAATGCAATACTTATTATTGTAGGAATGTTTTCAACTCCTGTAGTAGCTGCTTATGGTATTGTTATCAGGATCTACTCAGCTGTCTACCTACCTGCAATCGCTGTATCAAGAAGTGTGGAAACTATGACTGCCCAGAACCATGGTGCCGGAAAGGTCGGACGTGCTGAGAAAGCTAACGCGGTAGCTTCAAAATATATTCTAGGTATACTTTCAGTTTTAGGTCTTTTCTGTATAATTTTTGCTTCTCCGGTGTTGTCGTTGTTTAGCTCCGATCCTGAGGTAATAGCTATAGGATCGGAGTTCCTTAGAATACTTGGTTTAAGCTTTGGATTTGTAGGGGTAAAAAGTATATACAACGGAGGTCTAAGAGGTATTGAGAGGACGTTTACCTCGGCGATGGTCGCAGTTGTAACTTTATGGGTTATCAGGATACCGTTTGCATATCTTTCAGTTGATTTCATGGGGGAAACAGGGATCTGGTGGGCCTTCACTGTGTCAAATATCTTAGGAGCTGTGATTGGTTACCTGGTATTCAAGAAAATGATCGGTAGAGAGTACTGAAACGGTATTTTGTTCTTAATCCTAAAAGTTGTCTTGGTTCTTGAGATTAAACCATATTTAAAACTGTTATCTTCTAGAAAATTACTGTAAAAATGAATTTTTCAGCTAGACATTTAAAGATCGGCTCGGTTCTGTTCTTATTTTTATCAGTGGCGTTCCTATACTATATAAGACCTTTTATTCAACCTTTAGCTCTATTTATATACCTTAATCCGTTTATTATTCAGGCATTAATCCTTAGTGCAGTGTTATCGTTCTTGGCTTACCGTTTTACTGATGTGGACGGTCTAGGTAGCTCGGCATTTACGATGTCGTTCGTTGGGTTTTTCTTTGTAGGAATTATTCTCAGCTCGGCATATACAAACATGTCTATAGCAGAAGATCTGGTTGAGGATAGGACTGAGATCTCTTCGTTGCCGGATGCAGATAACCAGAATCCTAGGATACTTCCAAGAACGGTGTCGGATGAGTTCGCCCAAAACAGCCTTCAGGAGCCACGTCACAAGTTAGGGGAAAGCGATATTGCAATAGATTCAAACGGTACGCCTCAGTGGTCTTATCCTCTTAGACCTGATGGCTTTATCAACAGTCTTTCCATTAGCCAGAGAGGAGGGGCCTATATTGATATGACGTCGAGCAGCTCGGATATTAGCTACAATGATGGAGATATGGATGTGGGTATAGGTATGAGGGTAAGAGATAACATAGACTGGCAGCAGAGAAAGCAAAGCTACTGGAAAAGTTATGAGGACCACTTTATGATGGAGCATGATGGAGAAAACTATATTGCAACGCCTTATGTGGATTATAGCTTAGAGTTTAGGTTCCCTCTACTTCTCATGGTTCCTGAGTGGGGAGGTGCTGTCCTGACTGATGAAGAAGGAGAGATGGAGTATTTAGAGTCAGAAGAAGTCTCCGAGAATGAAATACTTCAGGATCAAAGGGTATATCCATACAATCTAGCAAGAAGATACGTTTCCGCTATGGAGTACAGGAACGGGGTTTTGAACAAATGGTTTTTCCATGAGGATCAGCTGGAGGTGGCTCCGCTACCAGGATTTGATAACGATCAGCCGTTTACTATAATGACGGATGAAGGTCCTCAGCTGTTTATAGCTACTGAGCCTTATGGAGATGCCTCAGGACTGTTTGAGATATGGACAGTGGATGGAGCAACCGGAGATTATGAATTATACGCCCTGGACCGACAGCAAGGTCTGATAGGGGCTGAGAGAGCGGTTAACTATGTAAGACAGGCAAACAGTAAGGTCAACTGGGCGGATGAAGACTCTGACACAGGATTTGAGCCTATAGAACCTCTACCTGTGATAGTAGACGATCAGCTTTACTGGCAAGTAAGGGTTGTGCCGATTGACAGTGCAGGAATTGCGTTTACCTCGATGGTAAGTGCGGAGAGCAGCAATGTGTATACTGCAGAGACCGACCAGGAGATTTATGAGTTCTTAGAAGGCGAGGATATAGGTGAAGCTGATGAACAGCCGATGACCGAAGAAGGAATAGAGATCTCTGTAATAGAGGATGGAGAGGTGGCTGGAGAGATCACGGTAACTGATCCGGAGTTTGAAATCGAGGTATCTGAGGAGTAAAAGGGCGGTAATCCTGCCGGATCGGATTATACCCCTAAATTATATATAAAGCTCTGAATAAGTCTTATTTAGATGATAACATGGTACTTCCAGAGCTAGCGACATTGACGAGCCAGACTATTGCAGCTTATATAGCTGCTACGGCTCTGTCAGCGGTGGCTTTCCTCTGGATGTCCAAGAACTGGGGTGACGTACCGAAGAAGTTCTACCTGATCCACTTCTTTATCGTATCGTGGTCGGGTCTGATGTATATGAACATCCTGTACGACACCTCTATAGCTGAACTGGCTTTCTATGCGGACTGGCTTGTTTCCACGCCGTTGATCGTTCTTGCTCTAGGGCTTTCCGCCTATATTGCGAGCGATTCAACTGATTGGAGCATGGTAGGTTCGTTGATGGGTCTTCAGTTCATGCTGATCGCAGCAGGTCTTCTGGCACACGTTGCCGAGACCGCTGCAGCTACATGGGCATTCTACGGGATAAGCTGCCTGTTCATGTTTGGAGTGATCTATATGATCTGGGGTCCTCTGATGAGAGTTACAGAGTCAAACGACGCTCTCAACAGAGAATACCACAAGTTAGGCCTCTTCGTAATCCTCACCTGGTTGAGCTACCCAACGATTTGGGCGCTAGGTGATGTAGGAGGCTACGGGCTTGGAGTACTGTCCGACTACCAGGTAACTCTAGGATATGTAATTCTGCCGTTCTTATGTAAGGCAGGATTCGGATTCCTGGATATCTACCTGCTGGACAGAATCTCAGACGATATTTAGTGATTAAGAAGAGAACAGTTTTCCCTCTTTTTTCTTCTTTTTTCTGTAAAGTATCAGTACTTTGGCTCCTTCTTTTCAGCGTTCTTGAGAGAACTCTCAACCCATTCAACGGTATTCTGCTCTATAGTTTCGCCATGGCCTGAATAAAGTTTTTCCGGCTCGGTATTTTCTATTATTTTCTTTATAGACTGTATAAGAAGTTCTCTATCGCCTTCATCTAAATCTGTTCTCCCGAAACCGCCTTCTGAGAATATTAGATCTCCTGCAAACAGAATTTTTTCATCAAGGAAGTAAAGACATAGATGGTCATCCTTATGTCCTGGTGTGTGGAAAGCCCTTATCTTGTAGCTGTCTAACTCAACCTGTTCTCCATCCTGTAGCTCTATAGTTTTTTCAGATTCTACAGGAAGCTCTTCTTTATCAAAACAGTATATATCAGGATTATGGTTCTCCAGAACGGTTTCAAGGTTGTCCACATGATCATAATGGCTATGTGTTATAAGAACAGTCTTTAAATCTTCTATCTGTTTTATCTTCTGCTTCACAGAGTCTGCTGTCCCGGGATCTACCATTATCTCTCCATCTATAAGGTATGTGTTGCATGTAAACTGCTCAGCGTCCTCCGATATATTTTCTATCTCCATGCCTGAAGATTGTTTTGAAGTTTTTAGTCATTTACGTTATAAAATTTGAGGACTTTTATTACCACAACTTAACGAAAAACAGAATATTAATAAAACTTTGTCTAAAATTAATAATTTATGAACTACAGAAATGATAAACTAGGCGACAACGTACAAAAGGTAGAAATATTAGATCATAATGAGGAGATTTATGCCTGTGGGGACGGTTGTAGGAGAATGCATGGAGGTAATGGCTTAGATAAAGGACAGATAACTACCGATGAGGATTTATATGAATCCGATGTACGTTTTTATGGTGATGGAAGAATTCTTGATCCTAACGATGAGGATATAGAGGTTTGGCTGGAAGACACAAATGGCAATGAGCCATTAGCGTCCTCATTAACGCCAAATCAGGGATCTTCTACAGCAAGACTAGAGATAGATAGTCTGGATGAGGGAGAATACCATTTATGTCTCGGTACTTATAGATCGCCAAAATTCGAGGTAACTTTTGACTAAAACCGTGGAAAAACATCAAGATAATTAAAAAATGAGCTCGGAAGCTATAGACTTCAAGGAAGAGGACAGAATCCTTTACCACAGGAAGCTTGATAAGGATGAAGAAGGAGAGTTGGATCTAGGAGATACTCTAGGGCTTGCGGACCTTAGGTTATTCTCTGACGAACTTTTCGGCTCCGGGGAAAGCACAGATCTCTGTAACAGCGATGAACACGGTGATACGGAACATTGGCATGATACGGAGGCTGAAGCAGAAGGAGAGATAGATCTTGAGATTGAACCTTCGGGCCATCCAAAGATATTTGACGATGAAAGTTATCTGGATAAAGAGCAGAAAATTCTAGAGCTTGATGATCTGGAGCTTATAACGGATGACGGCGTTGAAGTTCTGGAAGGAGACAGTATGTACGAACATACTTTGAAGCCTGAGGAGGATGGCAGTTACAGCTTCCATTACAGGATGGAGAACGATGGTATGGAAAGGTATACTCCTGAGATAGAGTTTGAGTACTCCGGAGGAGCGGATAACGGAGAAGACCATGGTGACGACCATGAGGATGAAAGTCATGGTGAGGATCACGATGACGGTGAAGACGGACATGAGGAAGAGGAACACGGCCATGACGAAGGACAAGATGAGGAACATGAACATGGAGACGAAGGTGAAGAAGGTCACGACCACGGTGACGACCATGAGGATGAAAGCCATGGTGAGGATCACGAAGAAAGCGGTGAAGAACACGACGAACACGATCATGGTGACTGTGATCACGACCATGGAGAAGAGCCTGAGGAAGAGTTCTATACTATAGCGGATGCCAGCGATATAACCATCAAGCAGTACGATGCCCTCTGCACAGAGCTAGGGGATGAGAGCCTTCTTAACTACTTTGAAGATGGAGATCTGGTGCTGGGCCCGGATGATATCGAGCTTGATGATGTAGAGGATATCCTATCCGGAGATTTAGGCAAGTATGCTTTAGGTGGCGCGGCAGCTGGATCGGCTGCGGGAGCAGCTGCAGGATACTTTTTAGGCGGGGTTGCCGGAGCTTTGACAGGAGGTTTAGCTGCTGGAGCCATAGGAGCAGTTGCAGGAGGCCTGGCGGCTAAGAAGAAGACAGATGAGTATGAGCCTGAAGAAGAGATAGAGGAAAGCTATGAAGAGTTCAAAAATCTGGTTGAGTCTGAGGATTCCGATGAAGAAGGTATAAAGATTCTATATGGTGGTACTTAGTTCTTAGGTATCTGACAGTAAGGCCTTTAATAAAATATAATGTCTAGGTTAATAACATGGAAGAATTAAAAACTATGGAAGGTACTGAGAGGCAGCCTTCCGAACTTGAGGAGGTCCTAAAACTAGCCGAAAAAGACGGAGAAGATCTAAATGAGATCTTAGAAGATTTTCTAGATAATATAGGTATGGATATAGATATAGAGGAAATTAAAAAGGCAGCTGAGCTAGATGATTCGGAGGAGATTGATTTCAGCCCTGAAATCTCAAAAGAAGAGTCAAAGGACTCGGATGAAGGGTCCAATGAAGGTTCTGGAGAGGAAAGTATAGAACTTGAAGACCTTTTCAAGGAGTCTGAAGATATAGAAGAGTTTATTGAGACTGTGGCTTCTTACGGTGGAGAGGAAGGATACGGAGATGACCTTGATTTAGACTATGAAGACGCTTCCAAGGCTCTAGGACAGGCTTTAGATAGTCTGGATGCTTTTGAAGGAGATTATATGACTGAGGAAGGTTACGGAGAAGGAATATCTGAAGGATATGAGGATATGGTAGACGAAATCGGCGGATATGAGGATGCAATAGGCTCAATGGAGTCTATGGATCCGATGGGTGTTGAAGATGATGTAATAATGGAGGAGAGTTACTCGGATGCTGAAACTGTTGTCGAACAGAGTTATGAGGAAAGTATGGAAGCCGGTTATGAGGAGATGGCTGGAGATGACCAAGACCCTGTATCACAGGAGTTAGATCTAGGTAACTCTTTCGAAGACGACAACGGCTTTCAGGACCAGAACGGCATGTTTGACAACCAGGTTGACCTTGGAGAGTACAATGAGACTCAGCAGGATATAATGTCTTCTGTAGATGTCAACGAAATAGAGGAAGACCAAACTTACCATGTCTGTGAAGGCTGTCACGGCGTACACGAAGCTGATGAGTACGGTACGCTTGATTCTGGCCATCAAAAGGGCGAAACGGTTACAGGTGCTGAACTTAAACAAGCAAACCAGATGCTTGAAAACTGATTAGTTTATAAAGTCCTTAACGGACTCAAAGAACGTTTTTTCGCTTCCAGGTTCTTTCCTAAACTTCTCAAATACTTCTTCATCCTCGTCAGAGATATCTTCAGGAATTTCAAGATCGATTTTAATATAAAGGTCTCCGTGGCTTTTTCTCCTAGATCTTGACGGCATGCCTTTACCTTTCAACCTTAAAACCTGGTTTGGCTGGGTTCCTTCAGGTATGTCGAACTCTATCTTTGAATCAGGATGGTCGATCTCAACGGTCTTACCCAATGTCAGGTCTCCTACCCCGACTTTTACCGTTGTAAACAGGTCTTCGTCTTTTCTCTCCAGCTCAGGATGTTCCTCGATATTTACATAGACGTAGAGATCTCCGTTTCTTCCGTTTCTGACAGCGTTTCCTTTGTCACGAACCCTTAGCCTCTGACCGTCTTTAACACCTTCAGGCACTTCTACCGTGACGGTCTCTTCCTGTTCTTTAACCCCTTTGCCGTTGCATTCAGAGCATTTCTGGTCAGGAATCTTTCCCGTTCCTTCACATCTAGAACATTCGGTAACTGTCTCTGCCCTGCCTAGAGGCGTACGTTGAACTTCTCTAACTTTTCCTCTACCTCTACATTCTGAACACTGTGATGTATTACCGTTCTCCGCTCCTGAACCGTTACATTCCTGACATTCTTTTTTTCTGCTGACTTCAAATGTCTTTTCAACACCGGTATAAGCTTCTTCCAAGCTGATAGTGGTATGTATTTTTAGATCTTTTCCTTTCTGCTTCTTTCTCCGTCTACCGCCTCCAAAGCCTCCGCCGCCGAAGATCTGTTCAAATATATCCTGGAAGTTGGAGGCGGCTCTTCTCTGACCTCTATCGGCGTGACCTTCCACGCCTTGTTTACCGAACTGATCGTATTTCTTACGTTTATCTTCATCTGAAAGAACATCATACGCCTTATTGATCTTCTTAAACTTATCCTCATCAGCAGTATCCGAGTTGGAGTCAGGATGGTACTTCTTCGCTTTTTTTCTGTACGCTTTCTTTATCTCATCTTGGGAAGCGTCTTCTGAGACTCCCAAAATGTCGTAGTATTCTTTCCCCATCTTATTTTTGTTGACTTCATTAAAACCTTTAAATCTTGATACCTTTCTCGGAGTCTAGGTAATTTGTCGGTCAGAGCTGGGAATAGTCCAGGGAATCTATCATCTCCGACTCTCCGGAAAGATTTTGGGCATGTTCCACTAGCTCGTCCAGCTCATCTCTTTCTATAACACCTTTCTGGTTTAGATGACCTCTTGTTATCTTTAGCACGTCTTTTTCTTCTTTTTCCTCTAGAGAGTAATTTGAATCTATGTAGCCGATAGCCTGGTCCGGATCTGTGTAAACATCGTCAGCATCTAGATCTAGGTCGGTATCTGTTTCTTTCATATCTAACTAATATCTCTGAAATATTATATTAGAAAAACCCTGCCGGACAGAAATTAAGGAAAAAGGTGAGGAAGATTACTCCTCTTTATCCTCATCGGTATCTACTTCTTCGTAATCTGCGTCTACTACTTCCTCCTCTCCCGATGATCCCGGAGCTGCTCCTCCCATGTTCTGGGCTGCTTCTTTCAAGTCTTCCTCGGACATGTTACTTGGATCAAAGCCTCCTGGGGCTCCTTGTCCTTCTCCGCCGTACATCTCCTGGCCGATCTGCTGAAGCTCCTGTTCAAGCTGTTCGATCGCATCGTCAAGAACTTCCTTTGCTTCCTCAAGATCATCTATCTCTTCGGCTTCTTCCTTTGCTTCTTCTACATCTTCCATCGCTTCTTCGATTGATTCAAATACTGATTCGTCCTCAATCTGATCTTCAAAGTTCTCCATCTGAGATTCCGCCTGTGAGATAATGGTGTCAGCCTTGTTCTTGGTCTCGATGAACTCTCTCTTCTTTTTGTCTTCTTCCTCATGTTTCTCAGCTTCTTCTTTCATATCCTCGATCTCTTCGTCTTCAAGCCTGGAGGCATCGTCGATGGAGATAGAGGCTTCTTCACCGCTCTGCTGTTCTTCTGCGGAAACGTTCAGGATTCCATCGGCATCGATCTCAAATGTTACCTCGATCTGAGGCTGTCCAGCGGCAGCCGGCGGTATTCCCTGAAGGTTGAACTGCCCTAGGGACTTGTTGTCCTTTGCCATCTCCCTCTCTCCTTGGACTACATGCACGGTTACCATGGTCTGGTTGTTCTGGGCTGTAGTAAATGTCTTTGACTCTTCTGCAGGGATAGTTGTGTTCTCCTCAATCAAGGTCTCGGTAAGCCCTCCTTTCACCTCTACACCTAGTGAAAGAGGTGCTACGTCCAGTAGAAGCAGGTCGTCCATCTCGCCACTGATCGATCCTGCCTGAATAGAAGCTCCCATAGCTACTGCTTCATCAGGTGAGATTTCCTTGTTTGGCTCCATTCCTGTGATTGCCTGTACATGTTCTCTTACAGCTGGAACCCTTGTGGTTCCTCCGACAAGAATGACTTCATCCAGATCGCTTTTGTCGATACCTGCGTCGTCTATAGCCTTCTCTGTAGGGTCCGTTGTCCTCTGGATAAGATCTTCTACTAGATCTTCAAACTTGGAACGAGTCAGCTCGTAGTCTATATTGTATGTCTCTCCATCTTCCTGGTGGATGAAAGGTATGTTGATCTTTGTCTGTTTTCTCGAGGACAGTTCTTTCTTTGCTTCTTCAGCGTTTTCCCTGATTCTCTGAAGCGCTTCATCGTTCTCCGAAAGATCGATTCCGTTCTCGTCTTCGAACTTTTCAAGCACCCAGTCGATTATCTCCTGGTCAAAGTCGTCTCCTCCCAAGCCGTTGTCTCCTTCAGTACTCTGTACTTCGTAGATATCGTCTCCGATCTCCAATACTGTAACATCGAAGGTTCCTCCTCCGAAGTCGTATACAAGGATAGTCTTGTCCTGGTCATCGTCCAGTCCGTATGCGAGAGCTGCTGCGGTCGGCTCATTTAGAATTCTCTCTACTTCCAGTCCTGCAATCTCTCCTGCATCCTTTGTTGCCTGTCTCTGGGCATCGTTGAAATGTGCCGGTACTGTGATTACAGCTTTCTCTACATCATCTCCTAGCTTATCCTCCGCATCGTTTTTAAGTTTCTGTAGAATCATAGAGGAGATCTGTTGCGGATTATAACTTTCTCCGTCAAGCTCTACCTCATAGTCGTCTCCCATATGTCTCTTGATAGACTTTACGGTGTTTTCCTCGTTTGTCAACATCTGATTCTTCGCCGGCTTTCCTACCAGCCTTTCACCGTCATCAAACGCCACCACTGACGGTGTTATTCTTTCTCCTTCCTGATTTTCAATTATTTTTGGTTCTCCATCTTTGATAGAAGCCATAGCGCTTCTTGTTGTACCTAAGTCGATACCGATTATCTTTGACATGGGTTAAAAGCCACCTATTTTTTGTTTACGTGAATAAAAATTTTAAACGGGGCTGATTGGTATAACAGAACTTTCAACCTCATATGTTTTTATAATTTAAGAGTGACAAAAAACTTGATGAATAGATATTACTGGGATATAAGCAATAGAGAAGTTAGTAATTTGATTGAGAGAGCTGAGCACGGCTGCGGTAAATCTCAGCTAGGAAAATGTTTGCCTGAAACAGTGGTAGAAAGCAAAGCAATAAACCGCCATTTGAACCATGAAGCCGGTTCAATGAGTGTTAGTCTAGCGACAACGCTGAAGGAGTTGTCTCAGTCTGATTACAGTTTTAAAGATCCTGAAGTTTATGTGAGAGAAGAGAAACAGTGGAGGGGAGAGGACTATGTCAGTTTAGAAGACGACTTCAGAAAATACCTGCTTCTTCCATATTCCAACTCGGATTTATCGGAAGTAACAGGCAAAACAGTTGCAGCCTCTGAAAATTATAGGTTTGGTGAGGACAAATCAATACCGAGAGACAGTTACCTTCAGGCATTCTATATGACTAAGGAAATAATTGAAGACGGTTTAGACTGTAGAGGGGATATTTTCAAAAAAATTCCTTCTGGGCGTGAAAGACTGTATGAAGCCTCCGAGGATGAAATTTTAATATTTGAGATGATAGAACGCCTTTCGGATGACCCAACCGGTTTTGATAAGTTTTTCTCTATTCTTGAGAGATCAAAAGAGATTTTAGAAGATCCTCTTAAAGATTCATATATTGGTTTTGATCGATCTATAAGAAGCAGGCAGGTGTCGTCTCTTACAGATTTTAACTTACTGGAAAAGTACTGTAAAGGGACATACGAGATAAAAATGGATGAAAGGTTGCTAGAAGTAGCTATCAGTGAAATGGAGAAGATTCAGGACTAGTTCTTGGTGTAATTTTTTCCCACGATTACTTCTGCCTCCCTTAAAACCTTTTCATCAAACATATAACCTTTTCTTTTCTGTTCCAGTACGTGATTATCTTTCTCGTGTTCCTCTGTATCCACAGCTTTGTGTAACTCCGGATCAAACTCTTCTCCTTCTGCATCGATTTTTTCCAGACCTCTCTTCCTCAGCTCTTCAAACAGCTGGTCGGCTACCATTTTAACTCCTTGTACCACGCCAGAATTTTCATCGGCTGAGGCGATTGCTCTCTCAAGGTTGTCCATTATCTCTATCATATCTTCGGCTAGTTTTTCCTGTGCATTTTTCTCCCATCTCTGCTTCCGCTCATCTTCCTCCTTCTTATAGTTTTCAAAATCTGCTCTAGCTTTCTTTGCTTTCTCTTCCCATTCATCTCTTTCCTGCTCTAGCTCTAGAGCTTCTTTTTCCAGGGTTTCCAGAGCTTCAATCAGTTCTTCCTGGGAGAGTTCTTCGTAGTTCATACTGAAGTTCAGCTGTGTGAGATTTTTAACTCCGAGCTTTAATATACTTTCTTTGTTAAGAAGTTGTTATGTCTGAAGATCAGGGAGACAAGAAACATCCTTTTGTGGATGAAACTGCTAGAAAAACCTCTACTATCGTTACCAAACATTCTATGGCTATACCGGAGGATCAGCAGAAGTTCAAAAGAAGTGAGCGGGCCTGGAACTGGGAAAAGTTAGTGGATCTTTTCTTTCCGGAGGAACAGTCTCCTAGGAGAAACAAGTATGCGAAGATCTTCCTCAGGGAGCTAAAAGAGGAGGGGGAGATTGATTCGGAAAAGCTAAACTCGTTCGATGAATGGGGACATGAAAAGGGAAAGAGTAACCTGAAAAATAATATACTGCCGAAGTTGAGAAGACTTGGAGTGATAAAGTACGAGTATCTGGAGTACAGGGATAGAAAAGAAGGTGATCAAGGCCGTAGAAAAGTTATCAAGCCGTGTAGAACATTTACGTCAATACTAGATTCGATGGCGAACGGTTGGGCGGCCTACGAGTCGGCTGCTATGAAATAAAAAGAAAAAAGGCGTAAGGGTGACAGGGATGTTCCCTGTAGACCGGAGGTAGAGCAAAAAGACTAATAGCCGATAAACGGGAAAAATAGGCTCCGGTTGGGACTATCCCTTTCTTATAGTGCTGTTGCGCTTAAGACTGTAGCCTGCTCTGAAAGCTGATGTTTCTGTGGCATGTTCTGCTCTTCTTGTGCTTGTAGCTCGGCTTCAAAGTCTCGTGTGTTTGCGTTTTGAATTGTTGACACCTTTTGTGTTGTTTAGCTGGTTGTTGGAGGTTGTATATGTTCCGAAGACGGCCTCCACTTAAAGCAGAGACCGCCTTTTTGAGGATCTACAGCGTAGGAATGACAGGTTGAAAATCCTCTCAAGAAGTTTTGTGTTTTCGCGGTCGGCTCGCGTGTGGCTCCGATCCGGAGCCAAGGCGTCATCCCGCTCTATTCTGCCAGCACTTTAATTGGGGTATAGAAAATAGCCTTGGCCCTATCAAAGCAGTACATCTGCCTGGAATGCATGCCAGACCATAGATTGTTTTGTAGGGCCTTCATTATCTTTCATCCTTACTTTGTTGACCGAGTTTTATAAATGTTCGGCTTCTTTAGCAACTGAAGTACTGTAAGGTACTTTTACTGCTTAGAATCTAAATGCTCTAGTTTTACTCTTCCACATGTGGTCTATAGACCTCTTCCCTGAGCTGACGGTGCACGGTCTCTATCAGGTTCTGAAGGTTCTCTGTATCAAATCTGTTATACTTTACTAGCTTCTGAAGCGCGTCTTCATCTCCTTTGTTTTCATACCTCTTCCAGAGCCTTACCGCTTCTCTTCCATCGACATCCTCCAGATCTCTTTCGATACCCAGCTGTTTCTCTATCTTTTTCAGACCTCCTGAATAACCTAGCCTTTTGCATGGGTACATTAGATCGATATGTGGTCTCTCAATATTTAGATCGAAGTTGTGTTCTAGGAAAGGCTGATCAAAACGTTTTCCGTTGAAACTGACTAGCATCGATGATTTTTCTATCTCTTTTTTCAGTCTTTCACGTGTAAGGTCTTGATCTCTTACCAAGACTTTGGAATCTCCTGCTCTATGTATTCCAACGGTTGTGACTTTGTTCTTTTTCTTGTCAAGACCGGTAGTTTCGATATCCAAGAAACATGCGTCTTCACTGAAGTTTTTGTAAATCCTCCAGCTTTCTTTGTTAGGTAACTTGTTTGAGAAGAAATAGCTGTTATTTACTTCCAGGTTTTTTCTGGCTTTTTCCAGAAATACTTCTATTTTTTCCTGTTTAGTGTCCGACAGAGGTCTTTTGTCCTCTAAATCATCCCAATGGGTTATACCTTTCTTCCAAAGCTTTTTTTCGGTCTTTTCCCCTACGCCGGGTGCTAGAATAAAACTGTTTTCAAGTCGCATAAAATAAAAGAAAATTAAGAAGAAGAAATTTTTAAAGGCTTATCTTGAAGCCTTTACGTCGTCAGCTTGCACTGTCTTTCTTCCTGCGTGACCTGCTAGGTCGTTTGCGTCTCTTGCTCTTTCTTCTGCGAAGTCCTCTACTTCGTCTCTTAGTTCTTCTACTGCGTCTTCAGAAACTCTGTGAGCTCCTGCCTGCTTGATAATTCTCTTGACTGGTGCAAGTGGTAGTTCTGCCATTGAATGTTCACCTCCGTTCATGCAAAATAGTTCGTTCTATATGTAAATTGTGTACAGGACACTTATAAATATTAGGTAGGTTTAGGGGGTTTTAGGGGGGGTGAATCCGGTTCTGCAATATTTTTTCAGTGATCGTGGGTCGAGGGACACCTCTTTGGTACAGATGTCTGCATGTAAGTTGGCAATCTGTCGTAGAAAAATAATGGAAAAAGCAAGGGGGTTGAAGTTCTGTCTTTTTTATCAGAGGGATTTCATCTCAATATTCAGTTCATCGCCGAACTTAGCAATACCGTAGTACCCTTCCATAACAGGTCCGGGGTTGATTAACTCGGTGTCGCCGATATTGTCCCTTCCTCTTGACTCATGGATATGTCCGGTCAAGAATAGCTCGAAGTCTTTGTTTTCGATCATATCTCTAACTTCTTTACTACCTACATGTTCTCCATCGGCAAGATCTAGTTCGGTATCCTTAGGCGGTTGGTGTACTACTGCGACACGTCTGTCAGAGTTCATCCTTTCATACAGGGCGGAGACAGCTTCGGATATCTCTTCTCCGGAAGGTTCAAACGGCGTCCCAAAAGGTGTGATACCTCCGCCGTAACCCACTACTTCGAAATCTTCAAAACTGGCGATTTTTTTGTGAATGTTCATCCTCCTGTCGATCAGCTGTCTCACACACTCCTCTTCAGGATCCATGTTTCCTGGAACGGCCTTAGTCATCACTCTCTGTTGTTCGAATACGTCTAAGACTTCCTCAAGCTGAGAGCTGTAGTCATCAAAATCGTTGTTGTCGGAGAGATCTCCTGCACATAGAACCGCGTCAAAATCCTCTTTTTCTACGATTTTCTCCAGCTTTTCTGTATCGCCATGGATATCAGTAAGAAGTAATACTTTCATG
>LKMJ01000114.1_pt1 | contig 49391 bp, 44 predicted proteins | sample 643391 | NCBI WGS metagenome assembly LKMJ01 (sample SAMN04112250, study PRJNA286221) | soda lake metagenome | biome: soda lake; feature: Kulunda Steppe; material: water; isolation source: sample PL-Br10 brine of Picturesque Lake | place: Russia: Kulunda steppe | collected 2010-07 | reverse complement strand
GAACTGGTTCAACTAGTTGTCGAAGAAGCGATTCGAGTCGGGATGGGCTCGTCCTTGCGAGAGCCAATTCTTGCGGGAATTGAACGAGCCGAGGACGAAAGTGTACTTTCTTCACAGGAGTCTGACGAGTCGGTCGATTCAAGCGACGAGGACGACTCAGTTGCCGAGGAAAGCGACGAAGAAGGTAGCAAGTCCGCTCTCGTCGGTGGTGCGATGATGTTTGCTATCCTCTCGATCGGGCTCTATCTTGGACTTCGCTGGCTGACTGACGACAATTAACAGATGGACTCGGGCCGACGCGTATCGAAACCCCATCCGCAGTGTGGGGCTCACGGCACAGCGTTTTGGCTCTCGATGTTTACAGTGACTCTTGTATTGTGCTCTGTGAACCATGGAACAACCACTTCATTCAATCGTTCGTGTGCATTCTCGAAACTCGTGCCGGTTGGCTTGTCCTGTCCGCTGTAACTGCTTGTGTATGATTGACCTCCTCAAGCATCACAACATTCGCAGTGTCTGGGAGAGTCACTCCCCCATTTTCGTAGGCCTCCAGTTGATTACGTGTTTGTCATTCGCAATACTGAGAACTTCCGCTCCGTCCCCAGAGTAGTTTACTTCATAATACGAGGTAAACAACAGAAGACAGTCGATAGCCTCGTTCAAATCCGCGTCCCGAGACGTCAACTATCCCTGCGATTGATCCCGCCGAACGATTATCACCCAGCCGAGGAGAATACTACCGATTATTGCTCCAGCAATACCGAACCCGGGGGCTGAGTCGTCTGACTCCGCTTGTTCCGGTTCAGCAGTTGAATTCGACTCGCCGACTCTCAGAGTGCCCGCTTCGACTGAATCAACGTACACAGTACCTTCGGTTGCTTCAAACTCTATGTCCATGGAACGTCGTTCACCCGCTTCAAGTTCGACGGTGACTGTTCGGACGACTGTCTCGTCGACAGTCAGCTCAACCTCGTCAGCAATGTCCTGACGTGTCGGGTTTTCAAAAACGGCCCGCACTGTTGTCGATTCGCCCTCTCGGGCCCAATCTGCTGGCACAGCTGCATCGACAACTTCGATTACATCATCTTGTGGCTGCTCCGCAGCTTCCTGATCAGGAGTTTGCTCGGATGGGTCACTTTCTTCATCCGCATCATCAGCCTCATCCTGTTGCGTATCTTCTTCTTCGGCGTTGCGTTCATCTTCATCGACGGCTGGTGTCTCTTCTTCACTGGGCTCGTCCCCATCTGTATCAGCGTCTTCCTGTCCGTTTTCTGAATCCTGCGCTTGTTCGTGTTCTGTCTCTGATTCCTCGCTGTTTCCGTCGTCATCATTCGTTTCCTCCGTCTTGTGTTCGTCAGTGTCTTCGCTGTCATCCGCCTGCTCATCGTCGTCCTCACTGCCAACCTCGTCGGTTGCAGTCTCCTCGTTGTCCTGATCCTCATCCTCTTGTTCGTCGTCAGTTTGGTCATTGTTGTCTTGTTGATTTTCGTCGTCTTGGCCGTCTTCTTCCCCTTCCTCGGCTTCTTGAGTGTCATTCTCCGAATCCCCATCATCCTGCTCTTGGTCGTTGTTGGCGTTGTTCTCACTCTCTTGGTCATCGCTATTTTCTTCTTGATCCTCTCCATTGCCCTGGTTGTCACCGTTGCCCGTGTCTTCGCCGTTACCGTTGTCAGTTGCATTGCTCTGATTTTCCCCGCTTCCGTTCTCTTCCTGATTAGCGGTATCGGATTGACCAGGGGCATCAGAATCCTGGGTTTGTTGATCGCTTTCTCCATCGCCTGAACCATTCCCTGGGTTGTCACTCCCGTTACCCTGGCTGTTCCCTGCGCTGTCGTTGCTCTGTATCACGAATAGGTTGTTTCCAACGTCATCTGTCGTCTCCAGATCAGTTTGGTCGTCTATTTGATCCGATGTGAACTGGCCATCGACCAGTCCGATACCACTGATGAGTACCCCTCCACCGAGAAGCACGCCACTCAAACAAAGACAAAGAAGTGTTCTTCGCATACGCCGACTGAAAGCGACGTATAAATTGTTATTTACTCTAGTCTGTGAGTAAGCACTCTATTATTGGCTCCAGCCAGATTATTTGCACCGCTATACGCTGTTGTTCTCACAGACATAGGTTTTGATCAGCTGTCGAACCGGGAGCAGTGTCGCAGCTGGTAACTGCTCCGGGCGAGCCCATTGCTTGTCGAAAACACCTTCGAGGAGGTTTGGACTAGGTACAGCGTGAAGTTCACAGTCAAATGCGGTGTACACCGACAGTCGCTTTGAGCTCATGTGGGCGTATAGAAATTGTGTCACTGCCTCGTTTACTTCCACAGTACACCGAAGTTCCTCTTTCAGTTCGCGCTGTAGCGCAGCAGCGCGAGATTCATTATCTTTGACCCCGCCGCCGGGCAGCGTCCAGAACGGCGTCCCATCCGAGTGTCTCTCCTTGACCAGCAGTACCCGGTCTGCAACCTGTAGGATTGCTTTCGAACCGACTCGTAGTTCCGGATTTTCGACCTCAGACCGCTCAATCTCCACCGACATGACATCCTCTTTAGTGATTGTCGTATATTAGTAAGAACCGTATACTGTCTTGATTGTTCTGTTTCCCTACTGCGAGTCGTGTAGTTGGAAACGCCTCCTTCCTGGACGGATGGACGCAGTCCAGTACAGAAATACAGTCTTTGTCGGTGCTCAATTACAACCCGAACGTTTTCGCACAGGGTCAACACCAACGACAGACTGAATTTGCTCCGTTCTGAAGAATTTGAGATTTATTTGGACTCCAATTCAGTGGTTCCAAGACGCCGCTTCAGGAGGTATGCCACGCCGCCGACGCCTGCGAGTGCTCCCTCAAATCCAAACCCGGGTCCATCGTCATCGGCATTATCCCCCGCGTCATCGCCGTCGTCGACGTCCGCTTCCTCATCCTCATTGGCTGATTCATCGTCTTCCGTATCAGTCTCTCCGTCTTCAGATTCACCATCTTCAGCTACTTCATCATCGTCTGTGTCGGCCTGTTCTTCCTCACTCGTCTCGGCCTGTTCTTCATCACTTGTCTCGGCCTCCTCGGTTGCTTCGTCAATTGGTTCGTCTTGCCACGCCAGGCTCGGATAGTGATCAGGATCGGTAACGACAGTCCACGTCTGTTCGAAATCGAATCCGTCCATGTTTTCTGCAGCCGCTTCACCGATCTTCTCGTCTGCGGGGGCTTCGTCGTCGGTCGTCCCAAACCCAGTACCATCTCCTCCTGCAGTCGTCTCCTGCCCTGTTGCTGGTACATCCCAGTACCCATCAGTCACAGTATCGTAGTTCCGGCCAACGAGACCACCAACGGCTTCCTCGCCTTCGACCGAGCCCGTCGCGTACGACTCCCTGACGGAGCCAAAGAGGTTGTATCCGATGAGTCCACCGACCTCTGTCTCTCCACTGACCGCACCTACTGCATACGATTTGATTACCTCATCACCGAGACTTTCGCCAATCAGTCCACCAACGCTTTCCTCACCTGTGACGTCGCCTGTCGCGTATGACTCCCGGACAGCGGAGCCTTCAAACTCACCAATGAGCCCACCAACATTGCTGTCCCCATCGACGGTCCCTGTCGCATACGATGCGGTCACGCTACCGCAGGAGCCGACGTAGCCAACGAGTCCGCCTGTGTTGTTGTCGCCTTCGACTGCTCCCGTTGCAGACGATTGACTCACAGCACTCAAAATCATACTCCCAATAAGACCCCCAGCACGATCCCCTAATACGTCGACTGTCGCGCGGGAGTTGCGTATCTGGCTCTCGTCGAGACGGCCAACGAGTCCTCCTGTGATATCTCCAGCAACTTCTCCAGTTGTGTCTGATTCCGCTACTGTACTGATATCAGCAGTACCAACGAGCCCTCCCGCAGTCCCGTCTGCTTCGACAGTAGCAGATGCGGTCGAGGCTACTATCTCGCTGTCAGAGAGGGTCCCAACGACTCCACCAACATCGGAATCGCCGTTAATCACCCCGTCTGAAACTGTGATCTCTTCAATCCCGGTGCCGCCCTCGTTGCGACCGATAACTGCACCGACGTCATCACCGCCGATGACTGTCGGAGATTCGAGAGTCAGGTCGGTGATTCCTCCGCCGGTAACTTCTCCAAAGAGCCCAACTCCATCCGTTTGTTCCCGATTGATCACCAGGTCGGCAATAGTGTGACCATTGCCATCGAACGTTCCGTCGAACGGCCTTTCAGACGACCCAATCGGTTCCCAGCCGCTGGCAGGATCACTGACGTGTATATTGTAGCCCGGGCTAATTTCGCTTAAGTCATTGATTACCAGAAAGTCGCCGCCAGAGTTGTCACGTACTCTGTTGAGATCGTACCAGTTTGCTATTGTTGTTGGGTTGTTCTCATTTCTTGCGGCGGTTGACGTAGTAAAGACACTCAGACCGACAGCAACGGAACTACCGGCTGCAAGGAACTTTCGACGACCGAAGGACTGCTCTGTCATACGACCGACCCAGATATTGATTTTCTTGCACACTCTCGGTTCGCTCTCTCCTCTGGAGCTGGCCCGCAGAAATCGTTGCGGCCCTCATTATATTCAGCGCCCATAGCCTGAATCCTGGGTTGGTTACTTGTGGCGTTGATCGGAGACATGTCGAGTGAAGATAGGTATACATAAGCACGATATTAATCACGGATACCGTTCATTGAGTTAGAATATCTATTCCATGATGTAACCTCATATTAGAACTGGTCGATTTGATCAATCTATAGACAACAGTAGTATACTCTGCCAGCATCTGAAACGTGGATCTGGAACAGCAATTGCCAGCGTCGAAGAGTATCCACCGCAGGTATGCGGATTTGACAGTTGTGGCATTTGCTTTTGAACATATCGATACCACCTGGTAACACTGGTGTAAGCTTGGAGTAAAGTATCTCTGGACCATCTATTAGGTAATGACTGAACGGTCACCAACACCCGGCATCCATCACGTCACCTGTATCGCGGGTGATCCACAGCAGAACCTCGATTTCTGGGTCGAAACCCTTGGCCTCCGGCTTGTCAAACGCTCAATAAACCAAGACGATCCTGGAACGTATCACTTCTTTTTTGCCGACGCTGAGGGGACACCAGGAACCAGCATAACGTTCTTTCCCTGGGAGGATCTTTCACAGGGGAAGGTTGGTTCCGGCCAGGTGTCTCGAACTGCGTTCCGTGTTCCCGAAGGCAGTCTCGAGTTCTGGGAGTCACGGTTTGATGAGTATGCTGTCGAGTACGACGACCGAGTTGAACGGTTTGGAGAAACTGTGCTGCCATTTCGCGATCCGGATGGACTTCCGCTCGAGCTCGTCGAGGTTCCAATCCCGTCAGAGGATCCGACAGTTCCCTGGACAGAGTTCGTCCCAAAGGAATCAGCTATCCGTGGGTTCCATTCTGTTACGCTCTGGCTTGCGGATCCGGAACGAACCGAAGCCCTGCTCCGGACGATGGGACTGGAGGAGACGGGAACTGAACAGGCAGAAGGCGACACGCCTGGTGACCAGCGGAAGCGATTCGAGGCTACGGGCACTGTCGGGCAGTACGTCGATGTGCTCCCAACAATCAAAGGTGGGCGACAGGGACATGGGACAGTCCATCACGTTGCATTCCAGACGCCGACCGATGCCGACCAGCAGGCGATGCGTCAGGCAGTGCAGGCCGAAGGGTTGCGACCGACAGCCCAAATCGACCGCCACTGGTTCCGATCGGTGTACTTCCGGGAGTTCAACGGGGTATTATTCGAACTTGCCACCAGCGGACCCGGCTATACGAGTGACGAGCCACTTTCTGCCCTCGGAGAGCGACTGGTTCTGCCGGGCGAGTTCGAACACAGACGCGAGCAGATCGAGAGCAACCTCCCGAGTGTGACCGTTCCGACTGCAGCGGGCAACGAGTGAGACCACGCCGGCTGTCTACCGACGTTTTGCTGGCGCTATGATACTTCGATCCAGATGTGCGTGTGTCTGTAAGCGTCCTCTGGGTGATGGACATCCTCATCTGGTGGCTGTTCGGTGTACAGCATATACGTGAGACGGAGTGGTTCTCCGGATATTTCCGGGCTGACACTGTGTGTATCTTCCCAACTACCGCCGGATTCGAGTTCGAATTCGAACTCGTCTATCGTCTGTGCTTCCTCAATTTCCCCATTCTCGTCGACAGCGTGTAGCTGTGCGATGACTGTGTACTCGGTTTCTTCGCCCTCGTAGTTGTCTACGCCAACGCGCAGTTCCTCACTGTCTCCCTGTTGAATCACATTTGGATACTCGCCAGCAACGTACTCGTCAGTATCAGGATCTTCACTAAGAAGATACACTGACGAAAACTCCTCGCCGCGGTCGGCATCGATGACAGCAACACCGATCCCCGCGCCAACGACGACGAACCCGAGTATCAACAGGAAACTTAGCTTCGAACCCGATCCAACAGCTCGCAGCCGGGTAGCTGCAGTTCTGGGCAGTGTCACGATATCTGGATCGAATCGGTTCGATGCAGAAACCTGTCCTCGCCGTATCGCGGCGAGTCCAGCTGCGATAACAGTCACCAGTCCTGTAATTGCAAGAAGCGCTGTTGCGCTAATTCCTGCCGGCGTATAGTTCAACAACACGCCGATAAGCGGTACCAGACAGATACTCAGGCCAACCCCCAACAGTAGTCGTTCGATGGTGGTCACAGATCTGTCCGGGACAACGGGGTGAATCTGTTCGAAACCATTTGAGTCGGTATCATCTGCTGGAAACAGGGCAGCGACCACCGCATAGCCTGGTGCAAATATCACTGCGAGTAATCCGATCACTCCACGTCCCGGGAAATCGATCATCAATCCTGTTCCGACTGCGATTGCGAATACCCCGAGGGTTGAGACGACTCCGAGATCAGTGAGCAAGAAGCCGCGGAAACTGCTTTCTCTCAAACGAGTTGCCATTGGCGGGCGTACGATAAATGGGGTGAAAATTACTTCCCACTTACCGGGAACTGCACAGCATGAAAACCTAAAATTGTACAACTCCCCAAAAGATAGCGAATCCAACACTTCATGGAAAATCGACACCAGTAATGCTGTTCGGCAGCTTTGTACCGTGTTCGCTGATGGGTCTATTCAATGGGGTGTAGTCGTTCTCTGTCCGTCACTATCGGAGTTGTGTGAATTAACCAGACTCAGTAGTTTTGATAAGGGAGAATATAATAATAATGATAGAATTGTATGCTCTCGTGTATACGCCAATGGATTTGAGCGTCGTCATCCCCACACTGAAACCTCGATCTGAAATCAAAGCTATCTCGTATCTTGAGAGCTGTCCGTTCGAGGACTACGAGGTAATCGTCCGTGACGACTATCCTGTCACACGCGCTCGCAACGAGGGATACCGGAGAGCGCAAGCTGAAAAGATCGTCTTTCTTGATGATGATTCGATGCCGAGGAAAGGCTATCTCGAACGGGCATCAGAGACACTCGAACGAGAATCTGCCGTCGCAGGAAAAACAGTTCATCCGCGGAATGACCTGTTTGCAGGACAGTTGACCGCACACTACTGTTTTGGTGAGACACCAACCTACGTCGATCGGTTCTGGGGCTGCAACATGGGAATTCGCAAAGAAGTCCTCGACGCCGTCGGTGGCTGGGACGAAGACATGGGCTGGGGCCACGAAGAAAAGGAGTTAGCCAAGCGAGTTATTCGGGATTACAGTATCTACTACGATCCCGAGATGGTCGTCGACCATGTGTATGCGGAATCATTGATCGATTACTGGCGAAAACAGTATCGCCTCGAAAAGGAAACGCCGTACTTGCTCTGGAAAGAGGGTCACACCAGACAGGAGATCTCTGTCCAAACCCTCTCAGATCTACTCTCAACGAATGGGTACCTGGGTCGAACAGTGCCGCTCACGGTCGCAAAGACCGGTCGAAATTTCGCCAATGCGCTTGGCCGTTTCGTCGGACTGTTCGACGAGCGTCTCACCAGTATAGAGGCTGACAAACCCAAGATGAAGACGCCTGCTGATGAATAACATTCCGCGGTCTGAAAAATGGCACCCAGGGTAGACGGTGTACAGTTGCTGGCACACAAGCTGGCTTACCGGTACGCCTGGGTCCAGTTGTTAGTTTGTGCTCAGATACAGTAACTCTGTCGTCAGCTCCCGAACAAACGACGCTTTTGGGCAGTATCGGTCCGTAGTTCCTGATGGTTGCTGACTTGTTAACAAAGTCTCTTACGACCAAATCACAGGTAATGAGCGTACCACTGTTCGAGCTCACGAGCTTCCAGCGGGATATCCTCTATGTCACTATGGGGCGTGATCAGCCTTCTGGACAGGAAATTAAAGAGGAACTCGAGGATAATCTCAAAGAGATCACTCACGGACGGCTCTATCCGAATCTAGATACACTTGTCGAAAAGGAGTATTTGGAGAAAGGGATGATAGACCGGCGAACAAACTTCTATGCGGTCTCAACAAAAGGAGAGAGTGCGCTCCGTGAACGCCGTGACTGGGAGAATCGCTACCTCGATTTCGACTGATCCCGTCGGCTGTCTGGACTCAGTGTAGACCAAAAGTTGGCGCTACCGTCGAGATACGCACAGCAGGACTGACAACGCAATAGCTTATCATCAATCCTCGTGGTCAGTGAACTACTACTCCTATTGCCGCCAGCTCATTCTATCCAAAGCTCCGAATAACAATGATCATTTTCGGGGTACACTGGGGCAAGTATTCGCGGGTCACCGATCTGAAGCCCGCTACCAACCAATGATGAACGATACCCAATCTGAACAGTTCCCGACGATGTCCCTTCCTGTGGGTGATGGAATCATCCGGAACCAACTGACGAACGCTGGTAGTTGGTGGAACCGCGTCGGGGTGGTTTCCGATGAGTGACCGTATCGGCGTCGTGCTTGGGACTCGCCCCGAAATAATCAAGCTTGCGCCAGTTGTGCAAGCCTGTGAGACACACAGCGTCCCCTACACACTCATCCACACGGGACAACACTACTCTGACTCACTGGATTCTGTTTTTTTCGACCAGCTCGGCCTTCCTGATCCGGATTACAATCTCGCTGTCGGATCAGCTGAACATGGCGAGCAAACTGGTGAGATGATAATCGGAATCGAAGAGATACTGCAGGAACAACCGATGGAAGCAGTACTGGTTCAAGGGGATACGAACAGTGTGCTTGCCGGAACAATCGCCGCGAGCAAGATGGACACTGAAGTCGGACACGTCGAAGCTGGACTTCGAAGCTTCGACAGGGAGATGCCAGAGGAGCTAAATAGAGTGCTCGCAGATCACGCTGCTGACTCACTCTTTGCACCGACCGAACAGAGCAAACAGAACCTCCTCGACGAGGGAATCGCACCTAATAGAATCGAGGTCACCGGAAACACTGTGGTCGATGCCCTCCATCACAACCGTCAGATCGCAAGCGAGAATAGCTCGATACTTACCGAGCTCGATCTTGACGGCGAGGAGTTCTTACTGCTGACGCTGCACCGACAGGAGAACGTCGATGACGAAGCACTGTTTCGGTCGTTGCTGTCCGGAGCCAGCCAAGCAGCCAGGAAACACGACGTGCCAGTCATCTACCCAATGCACCCGCGGGCAAAGAAACGCGTTTCCGAGTTCGGCATGACAGTCCCCGATCCAATCCGTGTTATCGAACCACAGGAGTATTTTGACTTCCTCCGGCTGGAGGATCAGGCAACACTGATACTGACAGATTCCGGTGGCGTTCAGGAGGAGGCCTGTATTCTCGACACACCGTGTGTGACACTTCGTGACACAACGGAACGTCCAGAAACTGTTTCGGTGGGTGCAAACGTTCTCGCCGAATCAGAGCCAGCGGCCATCGTCAAGCGGGCAGATGAGATGATTGCTGCAGATGGGGGATGGAAAAATCCGTTCGGAGACGGTGAGGCAGCAAGGCGAATCGTCCAATCTGTTGCCTCTCAAACGGAGGCTGTGAACCCATGAGTTCGGTCTGCGTACATGGGCTTGGCTACATTGGCCTCCCGACGGCGGCAATGCTTGCTAACTACGGACACGAGGTGGCAGGCTACGATGTCGACGAAGCTGTCAGAGCAGAGCTTCGAAACGGTGAGACACATTTCGACGAACCGGGACTGCGGGCATTTCTCACGCAGGCGCTCGAATCGGACCACCTGCAGATTACAGACGAAGTCGTTCCGGCGAAGTATCAGATAATCTGTGTACCAACTCCTTTCGACGAGGAGTCGAAAACGGCCGATCTTACCTACATCAAAGCAGTCGGCCGTACAATTGCGCCGGAACTGCGAGAAGGTGATACGGTGATTCTCGAATCGACCGTGCCGCCCGGAACGACGGTCAACGAACTCCAGCCCCTTCTTGAAGAGTCTGGGCTCACCGCTGGTGATGATTTCGCGCTCGTTCACTGTCCAGAAACGGTGTTGCCTGGGAATATCATTACAGAACTTCGGGAGAACAACCGTATCATCGGTGGGGTAAACGGCGTCTCGGTCGAATCAGCGGTTCGGCTGTACGAATCGTTCGTCGACGGCGAGATCCGTCGCACTTCGGATCCAACTGTTGCGGAGTTTGTCAAACTCATTCAGAACACCTCACGGGATGTCAATATCGCTTTTGCAAACGAGATCGCTCGACTTGCCAGGGATTACGGGATCGATTCGCGCGAAGCGATCGAACTCGCAAACGAGCACCCCCGTGTCAATATCCTCAAACCAGGTCCGGGTGTGGGTGGCCACTGTCTGCCAATCGATCCGTGGTTTCTGGGGACAGACTCCGATGAACTCAACCTGATTGAAACTGCACGGCAGGTCAACAATGAGATGGCGTCTTTTGTGACCGATATCCTCGACGAGGAGCTACAAGAAACGACGGAGCCGAAAGTCGCAGTTCTAGGAGTTGCTTACAAAGGAAATGTCTCAGATACCCGGATGAGTCCGGGACTCAGGATCGCCAGAAAACTGGCTGAGACAGAGACAAAAGCCGTAGCTACTGATGGTGGGAACGAACCCGCCTATGAGGTGATGATTCAGGATCCACACGTAAGCGATCCTACCCTTGATCTCACCGATCTTGACGAAGCGATGACAGATGCAGATGCGGTGCTGATAACGACTGATCACGACGAGTACGAACAGCTTGATCCAGGGACTGTGTCCGAACGGATGAGTGGTAATCTTATTGTCGACACCAAGGACTGTCTGGAAACCAAGGGATGGCGTCAAGAAGGGTTCACCGTCCTTGGAATTTAGTTACATCAGATTCACTTCTTTTGGGTACTTTAGACGGTGTAGTTAGCACCCCGAATCAGTAATGCACCCTTTGCAAATCTGAAGCAATTATCTCATCATTCGCGTCCCAACTAGGGCGAAGATACAAGCACCACTTTACAATAATCCAATATGTTCTCTGTGTGTCCGTGCCAGAATCACAGGACAGTACTTTCTCTGACGATCGAACTGAGCGTGATGAGGGCGGCACAGACTTAGATTTTGATTTCTCTCCGACTGAAAGCGGTTCCGGTACCGACGGGGGTGACGTTCAGTCACCGGCGGTAATTGTCGGAATACCCGCATACAACGAAGCCGGTACAGTCAGCGAGGTCGTGGGTTTAGTTAAACAGTACGCCGACGAAGTACTGGTTGTTGACGACGGGAGCACTGACACAACTAAAACACGAGCAAACGATGCCGGGGCGGTGGTTGTAAGCCACGAGATAAATAGAGGATACGGCGCAACCCTGGGAACGATCTTTCAGTATGCGCACCACCGTGGAGCAGATCACCTCGTGATTCTTGATGCTGATGGGCAACACGACGTTGGCGATATTCCAGATCTCGTCCGTACACAGCAAGTGAAGGATGTCGAGATCGTGACTGGGAACCGCTTCAATGGTGAGTCTGCGAGCGAGATTCCAGCGTACAGACGGTTTGGGCTCGGTGTGATTAATCTCCTCACTAATATTGGACTCAAGGTCGGATACTCGTATCAGTCCGTCTCAGATACCCAGTGTGGTTTCAGAGTGTACAACAGCGAGGCGATCGAAACGATGGTGAACGCACCCGAGATTGGTAACGGAATGGGTGCAAGTCTCGATATCCTCTTCGAAGCGGCTCGCAACGACCACGATATCATCGAAATCCCAACAGAGATCAACTACGATGTTGAGGAAGCAAACAGCCAAAACCCGGTTGTTCACGGCATGGTGCTCGTCACATCCTTGTTCCTCATTCTGGTCACTGACAGACCGGTCAGAGTGCTTGCGAGTGCAGGTGGCGCTTTGTTCGTTGCAACTGTGGGGCTTCTCTCAATTGGACAGTTCGGAGTGACTGCAGTGTATATTGTCGCTGGATTTTTTGCCGCGATCGCGTTAATCGTCGGTATTACTCGGTTTCGAACGTATCCAGAGACCTCTGACAGTGCAGATCAGTGACTGGTGGCTTGGCTGACTATCCAACTGTAACCAATCGACAGAGAAACTAACGTAGACAATCGTTTGTTTGTAAATGGTAAGGTGTCGGATGACACCCGACCGATTATCGGTAACCCACGCTGTAGTAGGAGTATAACCAATGTCTTCCGTCTACCCTGTAGTACTGAATGAGCTACCAGGTTGCAGTCGTCGGTACTGGGGACCCAGACAGGAGTGATCGATACGCGATGGCCTACCGGCATGGACAGGCCTACGAGAGTCTTGGGAGCGTTAACATAACTACCTGTGCAGATATCGTCAGAGAAAATGCTGAAGCGTATGCCGCGGAGTTCGATATCGACGACTCGAATGTGTACGAAGCTCACGAGACGATGCTTGCCGAAAAGAGTCCGGACATCGTGAGTGTCTGTACACCGCCGAAGACACATGCAGACATCGTGATCGACGCTGCGAACGCTGGCGTCAGGGCGGTCCACTGTGAGAAACCGATGGCTGGCAACTGGCAGGACTGCCGCGAGATGGTCACTGTCTGTGAGAACGAAGACGTACAGTTGACGTTCAATCATCAGCGCCGATTCGCAGCGCCATACACAGAAGCGAAAGAACTGCTTGATGCAGGGCGGATCGGCGATCTACAGCGTCTGGAGATCGGAGGACACGATCTGTACGATTATGGCACCCATCTGTTCGATCTGTGTGGATACCTGACCGATCAGACGCCAGTGTCGTGGGTTCTCGCTGCGATTGACCACGAATCTGCGGGAAAGGTGTATGGACTCCACCAAGAAAACGAAGCAGTGGCTAGATGGCGATACAGCTCGGGTGTCGATGGATTCGCCTCAACTGGTGAGGAGGGGATGGTGCGATGTCAGCTCAGAGCCGTCGGCTCGGATGGTGTCATCGAGATTGGACACAAAGATGGGCCGCCGTTGCGAGTACGAACCAAGTCGTCAAGTTGGCATACTGTCGACACAGGGCGGGATGGAGTCTACCGAACACAACGTCACCCAGCCGACAGGGTTCTCGAACGGGTCCCAGCTGTCCCAAGCAACCTGTTCAGCGCCCCACCGTATGTCAGCCGTGGGGTCAAAGACATCGTAGATGCACTCGATAGCGACCACGACTCACGACTTCGTGCAGAGCATACCCTCCAGGCCACTGAAATCATATTCGCTTGCTGGGAGTCGGCTCGACAGGGACAGCGAATATCACTGCCGCTGGAAATTGATGATAATCCACTTGAGCGGATGGTTGCTGGCAAGCAGACCGTCTGATACAGCCCGTTGTACGAAATTTCGGTCTGTCGCTACCCCGTTGTGACGGCTACTGGGAAAAATTAACAGGGTCTGTGTGAGCGTTCGCTTACAACTCCCTGAGTAGTTCTTCTGTGGCGAGTTCGACGGCCTGCTGACTCGATAACTCCGGTTCCCATCCGAGTCCGGCGAGTTTCTCGATCGACAGCCGCATTTTGGGGACATCGCCCGTCCAGCCTCGTTTTCCTCCGGTGTAATGATACTCCGGATCGACCCCGAGTTGGTTACTGACGATATCGGCAATACGAGTGACAGATGTCGTCGTTCGTGTCCCCAAATTAAACGTCTCGATCGGCCCTGTCGCGTGTTCTTGGGCGTGAAACATCGCATCGATACAGTCGCTTACGTGCATATATGATTTCTCCTGGCGACCGTCACCCAGGATTTCGAGCTGGCTGGGATCATCCCGAAGTTTTTCGATGAAATCTGGGATCACTGCACCGCGAAGGCCCTGTCCGACGATATTCGCAAATCGGAAGTTACGTACGGTCAGTCCGTGTGAGTGTGCTGCAGTGGAGAGAATACCTTCACAAGCAAGTTTGCTCGCCCCGTAGGTGCTGATCGGCTCAAGCGGTGCATAATCCTCTGGCGTGGGACGCGGTGCTTCGCCATACACCGTCGACGTCGATGTAAAGACGATCTCGGGGATCTTCGATTCCAGAACGGCTTCGACGAGCCCGTAGGTCATCAGCGTGTTCTCACGGAACTGTTGTCGGGGTGCGTCGTCGTTGACTGCCGTCTGGGAGGCCAGATGGTAGACACAATCGAAGCTATCGTCGATTATTTCATCGATTGCAGACTGTTCTGTGAGGTCTGCCTGTACAAATTCAGCGTTCGTTGGAATCCGGTCACGATGACCGCCGGACAGATCGTCGACGATGGTCACCTCGTGTCCCTCTGATAACAGCCGAGCGCCGACATGTGAACCGATGAATCCTGCACCGCCGGTGATGAGTGTCTCCATGTGGCTGGTAAACCAGCCTGTCAATCATTGTAAAGAACGGCTTATCAACCGATCCCAATCAGTTGGTTGGCCAGCAATCTGGATCTATAGCCTGACGAGACCAGCTACGATCAGTACTGTCGTTGACTGGTGCACTCCACAGCGGTGATTTGCTCAGGTTCGTCCGTAACGATAACCCTGTATAATTATATTGCTCTGTGACTCAGCGATTCAAGGCAAGCCGAGATTGTTTATTTCATATAACCAATTCAGGACTCTCAGCCGAGAGAAATTGTATGCCCGGGCAAATCGAGGTACAGGTAGTTCCCCCTTTGTGAGAACTCAGATCGGGTTGCAAAAAACCAAGAAAATAACCTATCAATAGTGAAATCGAGCCCTCTATTAGCTTAAATATAACAATTTATTTATACTGGAGAGTTACAGTAGATGAAAGAGGAACTGTCCACTCTCTATACCAAGCTGAGAGATAAGGGACTAAGAGAAGTAGGGCGGACGACATCAAGACTTGTCAATCGTAACTACTACGATGTAGTCGGTGGGTCACGGTACAATCGTTCAGGCGTCGACATCCTATCAGAAGATTGGGATAATCTCATTATCCTCGACGCATGCCGGTACGATTACTTCAAACTGTACAACGAGCTAGAAGGGACCCTCGAGTCGCGGATATCGAAGGGGAGTACATCGAAAGAGTTCATCGTTGGAAATTTCGAGGGGCGGAAATCCTACGACACTGTCTACCTTTCAGACAATCCATGGTGGCAAACTCTTTCCGACGAGATCGATTCTGAGCTGTACCATTTTACTGATTGTAAACGCGATGCCTTTGGTGGGACTGTCAGCTATCCATCGACGGTGACAGAGTCTGCGATCGACTACAACCAGCAATATCCAAATAAGCGTCTGATTGTTCATTATCTCCAGCCACACGCGCCGTATTTCACACCGGCAGGTGAAGAGCTGTGTCGCTGGCCCAGTGAGAATGGCCACGACGATTGTGATCCAATGGAACTCAAACGTGCCTACGTCTCTAATCTCAATCTCGTACTCTCCGAAATTGAGCCGTTACTTGAGGAACTCGCCGGAAAAACGGTAATCACTGCTGATCATGGCGAACTGCTGGGCGAGCGGTTGCCTCCGATTCCATTGAAACAGTACCAGCATCCAGGAGGGATCTACAGAGAAGAACTCGTGAAGGTGCCGTGGTTCGTCGTTGACCACGACGAGCGAAAAGAAATCATCGCGGGCGAAGAGCCGGCACAGGCCGACCCTATCTCGGAAGCAGAGCGTGACACTACTGAACAACTCAAATCACTCGGATACATCGAGTGAGTTTGAACCGACTGTATTCCTGACCGAACTGATAAAACCTGCCCTAACTGTAACCAATAGCAATGAGACTTATCAATTATCAGTAACTACCTCCTGTTGTATCAGTCAGGTAAGTATGGAATAAGGAAGGTCATAATAAAATAGGGCTCTTCTTTAAATAACCGGTGTACGCAGATGGATTTGAGTGTTATTATTCCCACGTTGAAACCTCGTTCAGAAATTACGGCTATTGAATGCCTTGAAAACTGTCCGTTCGAGGACTACGAGGTAATCGTCCGCGACGACTATCCGGTCACACGAGCTCGCAACGAGGGATACCGGAGAGCCGAGGCAGAGAAGATCGTCTTTCTTGACGATGATTCGATGCCACGGCGTGGCTACCTTGAACAGGCGTCCCGGACGCTTGAAACAGAAGCCGCGGTTGCAGGCAAAACAGTTCATCCACGGAATGATCTGTTTGCCGGCCAATTGACATCTCACTACAGTTTTGGAGAAACTACAACCTACGTCGACCGGTTCTGGGGTTGCAACATGGGGATTCGCAAAGAAGTCCTCGACGCAGTCGGCGGCTGGGACCAAAATATGGGCTGGGGCCACGAAGAAAAGGAGTTAGCCAAGCGTGTCACTACCAACTACGATATTTATTATAATCCTGAGATGATCGTCGATCACGTCTACGCAGAATCATTGATCGATTACTGGCAGAAACATTATCGGTTAGAAAAGGAGACACCATATATGCTCTGGAAAGAGGGGCATTCCAGACGAGAGATTGCCATGAAAACTGTTTCAGACCTGCTCTCGCTGGATCGGTACCTCGCAAAATCCATCCTAATCATGACCGCGAAGAGTGGGCGAAATGCTGCCAATGCATTCGGGCGGTTAGTTGGACTGTTTGATGACCGACTCAGTACAACCGAGACTGACAAACCTGCGGCGGATCTCTCGACTGAAGATGAGCACGCGGTAGCGCCAGAAAAATAACGATCAAGAGTCCTCCGAGCGTTGCAACCAAGAGGGTAGTAAGGCTCTCATCATGGCCATCTCTGGAAATTCCTACCGTCTTTTGCTGACTAAAAGACACGACCAGTTAAACTAACAATCACGAAACAGATCCAAACCAGATTCCAAGACCGCAAGAGGTAATACGTATATAACAAGATGCCTCCGTCGATTTGTTCGTCTTCATGTTGTGCCGCCTAGACGGGCTTTCTTCGAGTCGTATCTCAATCGATGCCGACCCACAGCAAGAATCCACCCATGTCTGAAAGCGAGCAGCCGGACGTCTCCCGACGCGAGAAAATTGAGGCGGTCATCAGCGCAGCACGGTACAAACCAAAGTTCACCGTATTACTGATCGTCTTCGGTATCTTGGTTGCGCTGCTGGAAGGTGTCGGGCTGACGTTTATTATCCCCATCGTCGAGACGATTCAGGCAGATGATCCAGCCGCCGAAGCCGATGGCATCATGGCCTTGTTTGTGACAGTCTATCAAACACTGGGGATCCCGTTCACCTTAGGATTCGTCGTCACAGGCGTTGCAGCAGTGATGACGATGCGATACACCTGTAGCTTCCTGTATGAGTGGTTTCGATATATGCTTCGGTACGATTATCAACGAAATCTTCAGAAAAGCGCCTTCAGTAGCGCACTGGACGCCCGGATGAGATACTTCGACAAGGAAGGATCGGATGAAATTCTGAATACCGTAATTACTGAAAGTGCGACTGCTGCGGGCGTGATCGACGCTATTGTGAAGTTTCTCAATTTGTTCTTTCTTACGACGGTCTATCTTATCATCGCCTTTTATATCTCACCGCTACTTACGCTCGCGGCAATCACACTCCTGGGATCATTCACAATCATAATCCGTTATGTCATCAATCCGGGGTACGAACTCGGTGACCGCGTCGCGGACGCTCAGGAGGAACGCCACGAAGCCGCCCAAGCTGGGATGATGGGTATCCGTGACATCCGCGTCTTCGATCTCTCCAAGGAGGTGTACCAGAATTTCGAGGGGGCAGTCGACAAGTACGTCGATAACAGAATTAAACTGCGTCGGAACGAATCCGGAATCTCCGAGTTCTACAATCTTGCTGTGGCAGTCTCGGTGTTCGCGTTGATCTATCTCGCGCTTCGCTTTGCAAATCTCTCGTTCGGAGAGCTCGGTTTGTTTTTGTTTGTGATGTTCCAGCTCGGTCCGAAAGTGAGCGGACTGAACAAGCGGTTCTATTCCATCGAAAACAACATTCCACACCTCGTACGAACCCAACGATTCATCGATGAGCTCAACGACCTCGAAGAGCCAAACGAGGGAGCCCGACCGGTTCCAGCAGAGGTCGAGTCAGTCGAGTTCGACAATGTGGAGTTCTCTTACGACGGGGATGAACAGGTGCTACGTGGTGTCGATTTCCGGGTCGAGAAAGACGAGTTTGTCGCGTTCGTCGGACAGTCCGGTGCTGGCAAATCGACGATTGTCTCGCTTTTGGCTCGCTACTACGAACCCGATCAAGGGCGGATCTATGCGAACGGGACCCCTATTGACGAAATGAACCCCCGTGAATGGCGTGATCGGCTGGCTCTCGTCAGACAGGATCCGTTTATTTTCAACGACACACTTAGACACAACCTCACGGTCGGAAACCGAGACGCCACACAGCGCGAGATCGACCGTGCCTGTGAGATCGCACGGGTCGACGAGTTCTTTGACGACCTCCCGAATGGGTACGACTCCCAGCTTGGTGACGACGGTGTTCGGCTGTCAGGCGGACAGAAACAGCGTCTCGCACTGGCAAGAGCACTGCTGAAAGATGCTGACCTGCTGATTCTCGACGAGGCAACGAGTGATCTTGACACAAACCTCGAAAACGAGGTACAGCAGGCAATCGAGCGGATGGATCGGGACTATGGCATCATCACGATTGCCCACAGGCTCTCGACAGTCGAAAACGCTGACCGGATCTATACCATGGAGGACGGGAAGATCTCTGAAAAAGGACCACACGGAGAACTCGTCCAAAAAAACGGCAAGTACGCTGAACTGTACGACGTACAGATCCAGTGAACCGCTTCGGCCTACATCGCATGTAGCAAGTCGTGTCTCTGTCGGTCAGGTGTCTGTTATCTCTCGGGTATCAGGTTCATAATTTTCAACAGCTCTCTCGAATCCGAGGATAATGTACTCGGTCATCGCGACTGCGATTAACCATCCGGATGCAATCAATCCGTATCAGGCGATGTTCAACCATCGGATGCTTCGATCACTCTCTGACGGTGGGGTCGATCTCGAGGTTGTCTCACCACGACCGCACGCGCCACCTGTCGGCCCGTACTCGGAGTACGGTTCGATTCCGGAAATCGAAGACTGGGGGGCGTACTCGGTTCATCACCCACGATTCTGGTATCTCCTCCCTAAGCGCTTTTTCTATGGACTGTCTGGAAGGTCGTACGCGAACCGAGTACCAAAGTACGTGAACCAGCTGTTCGAGACGCCGGATGTTGTCCACGGCTGCCACATTTACCCGGATGGATATGGTATGATCCCGTACATTGAGGAACACGATATCCCGCTGTTTGTGACCGCTCACGGCAAACTACTCAACGATATCGATCAGCTGGCCCCGACGGTCGGAGAGAAGGTCAAAGAAACACTGGAAGCTGCGACCGGCGTCTGCTGTGTGAGCGACAGCCTCGCGACCAAGGCAGCCCGCTATACCGATCCAGCCAAAGTCGAGACGGTACCGATTGGAGCGGATCCCGAGAACTTTCCGGTCGATCAACAGCGGAGGCTTCGACGCGAGCTAGATATCGACGATGACGCGACGGTTGTCCTCTTCGTTGGGGCTTTTAGCGAGCGGAAAGGAATCGACGAAATCTGCGAAACGCTCCCGGATATTGACAGCGAAAAGACAGTTCTCGTGTTCGTCGGTCCCGGTGGAGAGAAAGAACAGCAGTTGAAACAGGCTGTCGCAAAGAGCGAGTTCTCGAACAGGTACATCTATACGGGAGTGACATCCGTAGGACTTCGGCGGTGGTACGCAGTTGCTGATCTGCTGTTGTTACCGAGTCATGCCGAGGGGCGGCCGACTGTCATCTACGAGGCGATGGCGAGCGAGACAGCAGTGCTCGCTTCGAATGTCGACGGTGTGCCTGAGCAGGTGGTCCCCGGGGAAACTGGCGTACTGATTCCACCAAGAGATGTTGATCTACTGCAAAACGAGCTCAATGCGTTGACAGCGGATCGGTCAAGGCTCAAAGAGATGGGTTCGGCTGGCCGTGAACGACTTCGAGCACAAAACTGGACGTGGACAGACCACAGCGATCGGGTGCAAGAACTCCATCGTGGAGCGATTCAGGATCGAGACGATACAGCGAGGATCTCCCTCGCGAGAAACCGCTCGTAATCGTCAAGGACGGATGCCGGTGAGAAATCATCTGCACGTTTTGTGAGTGATTCAGCCGGCACTGGGGTGTCGAGCATCTCACAGACGCCAGCAGCAAGTGCAGCCTCGTCACCAACTGGCGCAAGATTCCCGAGCGCGCCATCGGCCAGAATCTCTCGCGGGCCACTCGGACAGTCTGTCGAAACGACCGGACAGCCACAGGCGAGCGCTTCGATCAACACAGTCGGCAGTCCCTCGTACTTGGAGCTAAGCAGGAAGGTGTCTGCCTCGTGCATATACCGATATGGATTGTCGACAAACCCTGGAATCGAAACGACATCCGCAATACCGAGTGACTGCGCAAACGACTGTAGTGGCTCTCTCTGTGGTCCTTTACCGACGATTATCCCACGTGTGTCGGGATTGTTCTCGTGGACTCGTTTGAACGTTCGCAGCCACGTCTGCAGATCTTTCTGATCAGTGAGTCGTCCTACGAAGACAACGAGGTCGTGTTGATCAACCTCAACCCACTCGTCATCGACTGGCTCTCCCGCACGCTCTTTTACAGATGCTATCTCGACGGGATTGTGCAGGACACTGACCTGTTCCCGATCGACCGCTGTCCCCTCTACGATGCTGTTTGCGACGCCGTCCGAGACGGCGATGATCCGGTCAGCAGACGGATACAGGCGAGGAATGAGTTGGTTGACAACTCTGTCCTTTGCTGTCTGTTTCCCCGTTACACTAAGTGCTGAGTGGTGGGTCGGCACGATTGCAGTGTCGGTATCGAGTATCCGGTTGAGAGTGAGGCAGACGACACTCGGATGGGTCAGGTGGGGGATCAAGACATCGGGATTGTTATTTCGCAGGTACGATGCGATCGCCGGGAGATGTGCCGCGACACCGACCACTGGTGTACGCGACGGTTGTAACTCGACTACCCCAACATCTTCTGCGAGCATTGACTGGAGTTCGCCCTCGAACCGCGAAAGGAGCAGTTCCACGTTGTACCCACGTTCGGTCAGTCCATTCACGATATTGACTGTTACCTGTTCGGCACCACCGACCGACAGGTCGGGAATGAAAAACGAGAGCAGGTGTTGGTCTTTCTCCACAGACCCTGCCATCGGGTCGGTATCGACCATCTCGAGGTGCTGTCCGTTGGTAGTGATCGAATGCCGTTCAAGATTCTGTTCGGATTTGGTGTTACTCTGTCTCATTGTTCAAAGAGGCTGTCAACAGTTCTGTATTCTTTCGTAGTACTTTGTATACGGCTATGAAAGAGCCCGAGGCGGGCAGAGGTCGGAATCTGAGAGAGTTGGCTTATAGATCCAACAGCAGCCATGAGTGGATAGCGAGTCATTAGTCGACAATATACCCCAGATCCGAAAGGCGATCCTGCACAGCGTCGTCGAACTCCGCCTCTGCGGTCGATTCTTCCGTTTCACCGTGTGCCGCCAGCCACTCTGCAAGCCGCTTTTTAAATCGATCAGTTCTCTCTGGGTTAGTACTTTTTACGTCCTCATTTTCGGTAGGCAGTTGATAGAGTGCCGTCTCATTCTCGCCAGATACGTACTTCCACTTCTCCGTGCGAGCGGCAGTAACGAACCCAGAAAAGATGTGGTCGTTATCGAATTCGGGATTGTGTGATTCGATCTCAGCGAGCGTTTTCTGGTAGGTTTCTGGCCCCCGCTGTGCGTACGCTGTCTCACGTGAGGTTCTGTCTAGACGCTTGCCCTGGATGCCCTCGGTATCAGCGCCGAGTTCAGCCAGAATCGTTTTCATGATATCCGAATGCTGGGCGAGCCCAAACTCGATTCCTGTGAGAGACTCCGAGCCACGAACCGCGATGGGGACCTCCATGAGGGCATCGTGTAACACGAGTTTGTGTGAGCAAAGATCCAGCTCACCGAGCAGATCTCCGTGGTCTGAAGTCATCACCACGATCGTGTCTTCGCCGATTTCCAGCGAATCGATATAGGAGAGCAACTCCCCAATGAGTCGGTCGACCTGTACGAGCTGTGCGTCGTACATCGCCTCGACTGCCTCACGGAGTGGTTCTGAATCGAACGAGCCATGAGCCAGCGTCGAGTAGACATCCTTAGTCCTCTCGAAGACGATCTCGGCTGCTTCGTCCCCTGAGACTGAAAGCGCCGAGGCGAACTTCTCGCGAAAGGCAGGTGAGGGATAGTATGGGTGGTGAGCGCCGTAGTAGTGTGCTGCCAGAAAGAAAGGCTTCGATGTTTTTGATTGTCGTTCCAGACGGTCTTTGACGATTTCGTTCAACAGATAGTCTGGGGTGTGCTTCTCCTTGTCGAGGGTCACACCTCCCGAGAACGTTCGGATGTTTCTGAGGAAGGATAGCAGGCCGCGCGGTCCGGCCTCTCTGGCCAGACCTGCACCGCTTACGGAATCGAAGCTATCGAATCCTCGAGCAGTGCCCGTGCTTTCCGAAAAGAAGGGGTTCGACGAAACGCCAATCGTGTCGTAACCCGCTTCAGAGAGGCGTTCTGCGACAGTTGGGATCTCTGTGGGCAGTGTTTCGTTCTGGCTCCCCGAGCCGTGTGTGGACGGATACGTTCCAGTCATCATTGACGCAACCGATGGCTGTGACCAGATCCCATGGGAGAAGCAGGTGCCGGCGTTTCCGTCCTGTCGTGAGCCAACAGCCGAGAGCGTCGGCGTGGTATCACGGTGGTGACCGCCGACCGATGTTCGATCACCGCGGATACTATCGAACGTCAGCCAGACAAAATTCTTTGTCGTCATCTGAACACGCAATGACCCGATGAGACCGTTAGTATAGGGGTGTTACCGTCTCTGTCTCACACGGTGTGAAACAGTCAGTCACTGACTGCAAGCTCAAAACAGTGCAGTCACCTGCTGTACTTTCTGACGGAGATAGGAAGCTGAGTTGTAGGTCCGTTCGCCACCAAGTGAGGCAACGAGATGCGGATAGAGTTTTGTGTAGAGCGGATTGGCGAGGAAAGCGAGAACGAAGTATTTTCGTGCTTCCTGGTACTCGCCAGCTCGGACAGCAGACCGTGCGAGTATCCAGCGTTGGGTCGCGAGAAACGTTCTCGCATAGTAGATGCCATACTCCCGCGCGAGTGAGTAGTGTTTCTCGATAAACAGCGGATAGGCAACATCTCGCTTCTGTTCGAAGTTTTTTGTAATATTGTCAGGCAACCCAACCCGTTTGTACGTCAGAATATCTGAAACCGCTTTGAACTGGCAGTGCTGGGCCAGTCTGAAAAACCACTCGCGATCCTGCCAGGCAGGAAACCGCTCATCTGGCAGGCCAACAGCATCGACCACGTCGGAATCAACCATTATCGAGGAAAACTGCCCAAAAGTCTCGCCCCGAAGAAGATCTTTCATGACGTCCCCCTCCGCGCTAGCGTGCATAATCGTCGTCCCGTTCGGATGTTCTGTTTTTTTCCCGTTATAGACGACACCAACCGCTGGACCGGCCGACAGAAACGCTTCTACCTGACGGCTGATTTTCTCCTCGTGCCATCGATCGTCGTCGTCCAGAAACGCGATGTACTCGCCATCTGCGGCACGGATCCCTGTGTTTCTGGCAGCATTTGCACCACGGTTGGTGTGGTGACGGATGAACGTCACAGAGCTGAGTTCATCGAACGACTGCTCGCCAACTGTCTCTGTAATGGGGACTGGCGAGCCATCGTCTACAATCAGAAGTTCAATCTTTGGATAGGACTGGCTAGTCACCGACTCCAGTGCCTCGGGCAGATGCTCATCACGCCCGTAGGTTGGAATCACAACACTCACTAGCGGGAGTTCTCCCTCCTGAATTTCTGGCTCCGGCCGCTCCGGCTCCGGTAGTTCTACCTCCATTTTCAGTTCGTTCGAGGGCGTCCTATTTCGTTAATAAATATGTACCCACACAATGATTGACTCTCACCATTTCGAAGATTTCGGTATCTTTGGTCCGCCAGAGATGCTGCTCTTTCCTCAGGGCGTCGAAACAGCAATGGGCCTCGGGCAGGGTGAAATACTAAGCCGGTAGTAGCATCGACCAGGGCGAGTGAACTGCAATCGCTCGGTGCTTGCGTACTCAGATCAGCCTAACTGATTTTTATCCCGATGAGGCCAGTTCGATTGGTAAGAATATCCTACCAGTTGTAATTTCTTATTACTAATAGGAATACGGACGGAATGCTCGGATAAGATGCGTACACCGAGCGCGTGGAACCGAGAAACAACGACCAAGCGACAGAACGGATATTATTTCCGATGAAACTGATCGACACACAACTCCAGTTCCTTCACGATGAGATTGATCCTGACCCACCTTGTGGGAAACTCGGCTTCTGTTTGACAGCCGATCTTACAGGAAACGGTCGGGAAGACATTATTGTCGGGGGCGCAGGCGAGGGGTTCCCGGGGAAGGGGTTAATTGAGCAAGCGAAGGAGAAAGACCTCCCAACGTTCAGACAGTTACGCGAGCTTGCTGGTTTCACTGAAACAAATCTGTTCTGGTACGAAGCCCCTGGTTTCCAGCGCCACGACGTTGCCGTTGTGCCACATCTCGATGTCGGTGGGGCAGTCGGCGATGTTACTGGAGACGGAACGCCAAACGTTGTCGCAGGACAGGGACTGAACGAAAATGACCTCTACTGGTTCGATATCCCGGACAATCCCCGTGAGTCATGGGATCCGTATCTCGTTACCGACGAGTTCGAAAAGTATCACGACCTCGCAGTTGCCGATATCGACGATGACGGTAACAACGAACTGATTGGGATATCCCAAGAATCAGAGACAATCTTCTACTACGATATCCCACCGAATCCACGGCAACATCAGTGGCCAACGTACAATCAACACATCGTTGCCGAGGACAAACACGTCGAGGGGCTCGAAGTGGTCGATATCGATGGAGATGAGAAAACTGAGCTGATCGCCGGGACGACGATTTACCATCAGGAAGACTCGGGATGGCGCGAGGAAGAGATTACCTCGGGCTGGGATCTGACCAGAGTCGCGGTGGCAGATCTCGACGGTGACGGAGAGCTGGAAGTGGTACTCTCAGAAGGGGATTCACCACATCTCGGAACGCATCCCGGACGTGTCGCATGGTTCGATCCACCTGACTGGGATGTGACCTTCCTGAAGGATGATCTGTTCTGTCCACACACACTGGAGATCGCTGATTTCTCCGGCAACGGCTGGCCGGATATCTACGTGGCCGAGATGGGCCTCGGCAAAAACGAGACACCAGAACAGTTTCTGTTCCTCAATAGCGGGAACGGCGAGTTCGAAGAGCGCACAATCGCCACCGGCGTCCCAACACACGAGGCGAAAGCAGTCGATCTGACCGGAAACGGTCGTCCGGATATCGCCGGAAAGTCATACGGACCCGATCATCACGTCGACGTCTGGTACAATCGTGGTGAGTGAGATGGCAGGGAGCAACCGTGTCGTCTTCGTCACTCAGCGGTTCCCACCGGATAAGGGTGGCAACGCGGCCAGAGTGCACGATATCGGGACCAATCTTCCAGACGAGGAGTGGGATGTTACTGTCTTGTCACCGCCGCCGAGTTACCCGCCAGGTGAGTTCAACCGAAGTTGGAACCGAACCGAAAGCGACACTGTCGATGGCGTCTCGGTCCACCGGCTGTGGACATGGCAGCCACAGGTCGAAGATCCTGAGATGTGGCGGCGGCTGGCCTACTATCTCATCTTCGGCATCCACGCAATGTGCTGGCTGCTCTGGAATCGCAGACAGTACGACGTCGTCGTGACAACGACGCCGCCGATATCGACAGGCGCACCGGGTCTACTCGCATCGGTACTGGGTAAACCCTTGGTGGTGGACGTCCGGGATCTCTGGATCGACGCGTCAGTCTCGCTGGGGTATATAGAGAAAGGGGGTGCCGTCGAACGGATCAGTCGCCGGTTTCAGCAGTTCGTCCTGCACAGGGCCGACCGGATTGCAGTGACGACAGCGATGCTTGGCGACTCCCTGAAAGAATCCTACGGTGAGTCTCTCGAAGATCGGATACTCCACGTTCCGAACGGTGTCGACACCGAACGATTTCAGCCGAGTGCTCGACGAAAAGCAGACACTGATGGTGGTCAGGTGGGGAAACCAGTGGATGAAACTAATGAGTCCGCTACTGTTCCAACAGCAACGAGCGAGCAGACGATCATCTACACAGGTAACCTCGGGACTGCACAGGATCTCGAATCCTGCATCCGCGCGATGAACCACATCGAAGCGGAGAACGTAACGCTCCAGCTTGTCGGCTCTGGTGATACAGAATCCGATCTCCGGGAACTTGTCGACGAACTCGGTTTGCACGAGCAGGTGGAGTTTACCGGACTGCTCCCACGTGAAGCGATTCCACCACTGCTTCAGTCGGCAACGATCGGGATCGCACCGCTACAGGATGCAGCAGAGTTTACCTACGCCATGCCGACGAAAGTGTACGAGTACATGGCCTGTGGAGTTCCGACTGTGGTGACAGGCTGCGGTGAAATCGAACAGTTTATCGAAGCGTCTGCAGGCGGTGTCCATGTCGCCAACGATCCCAAAGCGATCGCCGAACAGTTCGAGCGGCTTCTCGACGATGAGCAACGCCGAGAGCAACTGGGTGAGAACGGACGAGCTCACGTGAACTCATACGACCGGAACGCGATCGCGCAACGGTTTGGTGAAGAGCTGACACAGCTTGCGACAGCGGACGGATCTGGGTGAGCAGTCGAATTCATGAGTGAGGATCCTCTACGTAAACAGCTGTATCTCGGCTACCACACGGTCAAACGGATGCAGCCACGACAGCTGGCCGGGATCGGACGCCGGAAGATACACGAGTCGGTCGTGCCACGAGTACCCGTCGATTTCGAGCGTCGGTACGAACGGCGTGTTCCTGATGATCCATCAGCCATGACCCAACCAATCGCTCAGAACTCGGAAAACCTCCGAGATACTCTCGACCAAGCGACCAAGAATCGGTACCAGCAGAAAGCCACTCAGGCGGCGAAGGGTGCGCCGACGTTCATGAATCAAACAGTCACTGTCACGAATGGGAGTGGCATTAGCTGGGATGATGACCGCTTCGAGGAGCTGCCGCATCTCTGGTCGCTGAAGCTGTATGCGTTCCAGCCGCTGTTCTGGCTGTGTCGCGGCGTCGATCCAGGCGATGATGCACTCCAGCACAGATTCGATGGGTGGATCAAAGACTGGATCGAGTCACGGGAGATCGGGACTGAGCAGTATCTCCGTCGTGAGTATACGCCATGGGCAGTCTCGCTCCGAATAATGAACTGGAGCCGGTATTTGGCCTGGCGGGAAGATAGTGATTCGGGCGAGCAGTTCGACCGGCTGTTCCGGCGAGAGCTCTACAAGAACGCTCTCTTTCTCGACAATCATATCGAGTGGGATGTAGGGGGAAATCATCTGATCGAAAACGGCGCTGCGATGGTGATTGCAGGCTGTCTCTTCGATAACAAAGCGTGGAAAAAAAGCGGAGAGCGTATTTTGAGACGAACCGCACATACACAGTTTCTCGACGACGGCTGCCATTTCGAGCGAAGCCCGATGTATCATCTACTGTCGGTGATGCGGTATCTCACAGTCTGTGACCTGCTCGACCGGAGCGGCCACAACGTGCCGACATCGTTGCGACAGACCGCAGTTGCTGGTACTACCTTTCTCCAATCTCTCCGTCCACCGGACGGCGAAATTCCACTGCTGAATGATGCGGTCTACGGACAGGGAGTGCGACTTGATGACTGCCTTCGATATGCGAAAACACTGGGCTTCGAGCCACGGCAAGACGACTATATGGGGACCAGTAGCGACGCGAATCCCGCAGCCGCCAATAGCTCGGGCTATCAGTGGCTCAAAAACGATGTAGGGGAGCTGTTGATCGACGGTGGCCCCGTTGGTCCACCACACCTCCCCGGTCACTCACACTCGGATACGTTGAGTGTGCTGCTGTGGATCGACAACCAGCCTGTCGTATCAGACACTGGGACTGCCGGTTACGTAAGTGGCTTCGACCGCGGCTATGCCCGAGGCGTCAGGGGACACAGCACCGTCCAGGTCGGAGACACCGAGCCGACTGCGATCGGTGGGAAATATCTGATGGGCCCGAGACCTGAACCAGAGACGCGGTTCGAAGGCGGCGATATCCCGCTTTTCGAAGGAGTCTACACTGCACAACCCTACGGAGCGGACGGCTACAGACACCACCGTGCCGCTTACTGCGGTGATCGATGGTGGCTCCTCTGGGACACGGTGAACGATCACGACGGCAGGAGCGTTCGAAGCCGGCTCCAGTTGCATCCAGATGTCACGCCGACAGTTCAGGAGGGAGGGGGTGTGGAGATCGAGTTATCCGAGGAAGATTCAGTGTTCGTCCATCCGGTTGGGTCGGAAGCGGTTTCACTCGGAAAGGGGCCGTACTTTCCCAGATTTGGCGAGTCAGTGCAACGGTCCGTGCTGGAACTAACAAAGCAAGGGGAGAGTGCTTCACCGATCGAGAGTGGATTTCTCATCACGCGAACAGACCACAATGAGGTGGCTGTCAGCCAACAAGCCGAGAGTCTGCAGCTAGGGACGAACACAATCTCACTCCCGCCGACACATCTTTAGTGAAATGGGCCTCGGTTACTCGTCATAGCCCAGCTTCCGAAGCTGTAGCTTGACATCCTCGGTTACCTCTGCCTCGACAGTCTCTGTGCTGTCGGTCTCTACTGAAGTAATATGCTCGTCGAGTGCAGCGGCAAGCTCGGACCGAATATCGGGAAACTCCGCACTCAGATCCCGTGCCTCGCCGGGACTGGTCGTACGGTCGTACAGCAACTGTTCACCTGTCTCCATATCTCGGATCAGTTTGTAGCTACCGTCAGTGACCATGATGTTGCCATCTGCCGTGCTGAAACTTTCGGTAAATGCCAGACGCTCCTCAGGTGGATCAGTCGCAAACGAAGTGATATCCTCACCGTTAGTGCTCTCGGGTTGCTCGATATCAAGCTGTGAGAGAATCGTAGGGACCAGATCGACGTTCGTGACCGGCGTGTCGACTTCGCCGTTGCCGATATCGGATCCGTTGATAATGATCGGAATTTGAATGTTTTCGTCGTACAGTGCATCTCCGGGGTGGAAGACGCGACCATTCTCGCCGAAGGCTTCGCCGTGGTCCGAAGTGAACACGACGAGCGTGTCAGAGAGTCCTAGTACGTCATCTATCCGATTGAGTAGATCACCGAGTTGGCGATCGAAGTACTGAATCTCACCCCGGTACAGCCGTTCCAGTTCTTCGAGTTCCTCGTCGGTGGCGTCGGCGCGCAGTTCGTTGACGCGATGGAACAGTTTGATTGCTTTTCGCCTGTCGATCCCCTCGCTTACCGTTCCTTCATGCGGGTAGTACGGGTTGTGGACATCCATGTAGTGTGCCCAGATGAACACTGGCCCGCTGCACTGTTCTGTCCAGGAAATGACTGCATCGTTGATCTCCTCGGCTGGTTTGTAGAGGCTGCTGCCGAGCTGAATACCGAATTGTTTCCCTGCGGTTTTGTACACTCGATGGAAAGCATCGGAAACACCACCGACGGTCACAGCCTTCTGAATGAAACTGCTGTAGGCTTTCTCAGCAGAGCTGACACCAGCGTCTCCATCGTTATCTCGCCCCATGTACCGGTCGAATCCCTTGTCGTAGTTGTATGCAGGGCCGAGATACTGATTTGAATGGAACCCCCCGGTGTTGTATCCTGCATCAGAGAGTTGCTCCGCCACGTGCGGACGGTCAGATTCGAAGCCGTCCTGCTCCGAATCAAACAGCCACGGGTAGGTTCCACTCATAATCGAAAGAAATGACTGCTTTGTGTAGGGGGCAGAGGAGAACGCATTCGTAAATGACAGCCCTCTCTCTGCCAGTTCTGGTAGCGTGTCCAGCGAATCCGGTGCCTGCTCTCCAAACACGTAATCAGCGCGCAACGAATCGACTGTGATGTAGAGAACGTTCTTCATGAGTCTTCATTTGGAGCCAGGGAAATCGGTGCGGTTGGAAAAGCGACCAGCTTCAGCAGATGCTGTATGGATCGGTCCATACCACAGTGATACAAGATCTAAATCTTTGTAATGAAACAGTTACTCCGAGACGTAAGCGGCTTGAATGATGGACATTCTGGGCCAACAGTGTAATTACAAAAAGAATAGCGGGTATCGTTCAAAGCAAGTCGTTTAACCTCCTGCTGATCACAAAGATTTCAAAACTGTATTAGATGGTTATGCATGATTGACACAATACGTTACTGGTTGAACGAAATTACCATCAGTCATTTATACTTTCTCCTGCAGTAGGATCTACAAACCGCTGAGCAACCGCAAGTAAGAATATGTATAATTTAGCAAAATTGTTCATTGAATTACTTAGTTCAATGAGTTGTTGCCGATCCTATACAATTACAATATGAAATAATTGTGCCCTGCGGATAAAAATATTCACAGATTAAATACTATCTCGATAATATATTTTTTATCACGGTTGATTTCTTGAACAAAAGCCTTAAATAGAGTATGGTGTGATTAACGAACTGCATGGCACGCAAGCTGGCAGACAACGAGAATACCGAGCAGGGTAGCTCTCCCGTCGACAAGTTGGAAGGGAAAGTATCGCTTAATCGGCGGCAGTATGTTCTCATGGGGACGGTCGCTGCCGGGGGACTAATCGGAACTGGGTTCGTTTCTTCAGGTAGTTCCTCAGAAAACGGTCAGGTAGAGTATATGACCAATTTCGAGGAGTATTCTCAATGAGTGTCCCGGGAGCGAACGGTCGAAAGAACAGCATGTGACTACATGTATAAATAATATACTATAAAAATGGCAGAAAACATATTGGATTATGGCGGTGTCGAAGGAGATGACTCACAGAGCGCGGTAAACGATAACGTTGCGGCGATTGGTGAGGCCTCCAAAGCAGACGGCGATAGTACCGTATATATTCCCGAAGGAACGTTCTACGTCGGCCCTCCAGACGGCAGTAACAGGTGGCTGCAGCCAGGATCCGGGAAAGGCCTCGGCGATGCCGGACTGAGTTTTACTGGCGAAGGCCCCACAAAATCCTATCTGGTGCTATCGGAAAACGCGGTCAGTTCGAGCGACAACACGTTCATTAACTACGCCAGTACTGACCACGGAACAGTTCGCTGGGAAGAGATAACCTTTGATGGGAACTTCCAGAATATTCTGTCGAGAGATAGTAGTGGGCGAATATTCGGTATCAACCTCAACGGGAATATGGAAGAGGTGTACTTCGAGAACTTCCGAATGCGGAACTTCCACAGCTACGGGATTCGTGGGCCAGACGAAGGGTACTCGATGTACATCGATCGCTGTACATTCGAGGACATAGCCTGGGGACGGGCCGTCCAAACTGGTGGCGACTCGATTTCACATCTCTTCCCGGGTCAGCGTATCGTGAGCGGAGAAGAGTGGGTAATGACAAACACGCTCGTTCGCAACATCGGTGGGAATGTCGTCAATCAAGATACGCGCGAAGACAGCGGTACCGAACGTATCGAAAACTGTTGGATCGAAGGTGTCGGCGACACACTCTGCAAAGAGAGTGGAATTAGCAAATTCGTCATTGATTCGCTCCATTACCGCGGCGGAACGAGAGAGTTCGAATCTAAGCTAAGTAGTGCTGTCATCGACAACGATTTTAATGGTCGTGGATTGATCAAGCAGACATCGGGTGAAACGGCACCGACGTGGGTGTTAAACGATATCGACGCCCGAAACTTCTCTGCCAGAGCGGTACAGCTCAGAGCATCGAGTTCTGCCGGCCTCAATATCGACGAGAACTGGACGATCACCGGTGGTGACCGGCCCGTCAGACTCGAAAATATTAATCGACATGATCGTGACAGTGGCGCTCTAGTCGAGAGGGCCGCCAGCGGACGAGGATTTACGTTCGATGACTTCGGAACGCTCTCCGTTCATAACGTGGAAAACGGCGAGATCTGGGACGCATCGGACAGCGACGGAACGATCGAGACGTTCCACTGGGACGACGCCGCTGGCGGCTTTGGCGACGACGGCGATATTAGTTACGGGACTGAAAGCGAAGGAGACGATCCATTCGAACCGGACGTGCCCTCCGAGGACGAAGTCGGAATCAATTCCGATGGTAGTTCCGACGAGGCGGCAATGCCAGAAGCCCCGCTGTTCGAAGACTGGAGCACCGAGTGGGCGAGCGATCCAGACGACTGGGCTGTCGAAAGCGGCTCGGAGTACACGGGTGGGCATGCCCTGACCTTCGAACACGACGGTGATGACCGGGCGCGGTATGCGCTGTCGTGTGATGCAGCTGGAGAGCCGGCAGACGTCGAAGTACTGGACAAGTTCCGCGTTCCCGAGTTTACCGAAGGCGATCTCGGATTCCACGCACGGGTTCACCTGCGCGGATACGGCCGAAACGGCTGGGAGAACGGCTACTGGATCGAAATCGAAGACCGGGCTGATGCGTACCGACTCGCGAAGTACACGAACGGAGACCTGACGGAGCTGGATCGGTTTGGAACCCCTGCAGAGGATACATTCTTTTACCGTCGGTTCCGGGCGGAAGGATCGGAAATCAAGGCAAAGATCTGGCCAGCCGACGAGAGTGAGCCTGATGACTGGGATGTGGAAGTAACTGACGACGATCACGCTGACGGCTGGGTTGGGCTGGGCTCGTTCGATACGGGCGTTGTCGAAACGGATATTTTCGGCGTCGCCTCTGGCGGCGAGTCGGTCCCACTACCAGAAACAACCGAGTCAGCCGGCATCCAGTGGGAGTCCCCAGCAGATGGCGACACTGTCAGTGGAACCACGACCCTCCAGATTGCGGCTGATGTGGAGGATGCAGATGACGTTACCGTCGATTACCGTATTGGAGACAGCTCCTGGAACGAGGCAGCGTACAACGCAGAAACTGGCTACTTCGAAGACGAGCTGGACACCACACAGCTACAAAACGACGAGTATACGCTCGAAGCGGAAGCGACAGATGCACAGGGTAACACAGCGACCGACGAGATCCAGGTCGTCGTCGAGAACGAGGAAAGCGGCGATGATAGTAAGCCAACGATCGACCGCTTCGAGATTACGGACAGAAGCGGTGACGTGTGGAACCGGTTCGACGTGGACTGGGCTGTCTCTCACGACGAGAGCGAACTAGATACAGTTGTCACCAAACTCCGCAGCAACGGAAAAACAGTATCCGCAGAGAGCACCAGTCTCTGTGGCTGTAGTGAGAGCGCTAATTTCAGCCACACAGTGCAGGTCCGTGGTGCGGTTGACGAACTACGGCTATCGGTCAACGATACGAAAAACCAGGTGATGACCGAAACAAAAGAGATCTGACCGTCAGTACTGCAGATCGAACACACGAAAAGCGGTCTGGATCTGAGGCTCCACCAAAGAGACGCGTGTAGCCGACGACTATTTTTATTCGAGCTAACTCAACAGGCAGCGTACAGCGATTGCTGGCCACGGAACATATGGATAGAAACCAGATTAAAACTGCCTACAACCTGTTACTGCAGGAAGATCCCTACTCACTCCTGCGGACTGTGGTCCTCAGCACGGAGCTTTTTCGAGCAGAGATACTGTATCGGAGAATCAAACTCCGGTTGCTGTATGGAGCCGCCGCACCGAGTCCATACACGATTCTGGATGTCGACCCTGATCGGATTAGATACTGGGCACCCAATCATAATCGATATGATTTTCCAGAACGTGGCTTTCAGTTCTCCAAACACCCAAGCTTTGATGTCCGCACCTGGAACAGTGTCGGCGAGACCATCGATGGAGACTGGGACAGACGAGAGAATCTATATCTGCTGACGGAGACACCAAAATACCAGAGTGTCGAGTCACACTTTGCCGATGGGACTCCGTGGGAAGAGACTGCAGTGTTCGACATTTTCCCCGAGCTGATCGAGGAGTATGGAAAACAGGACGGGTGCGAGAACAAACGCGAGCTGAAACGTCGGTACGAGGAATTCGAGGCGGTGTATGAGAGCCTGAAGGAGAACGGATACAAATCCCAACGAGAGCTACGAGCTGGAGAGGGGATCTCAAAGCACACATTTGACGAGATCGGCATCGGTATCGGGAGAGACGGGAAGATACTGTTTATCGGCTGTGGCTGGCACAGACTCTGTCTGTCGAAAATTCTCGGTCTCGATTCAGTGAAGGTGCGAGTGATCTGTCGGCACAGTGGCTGGCAGGACCGTCGGCGGGAAATCGTCGAGGCAGACGCGTTCGATCAGTTGCAACGCAGTACGAAAGCAAAAATAACTCACCCAGATCTTGCAGACATCGTTCCAACAGACTGGAAAACAAAGAGCGCAATCGTCGATCAGCACTGACCACTCTCTAGACTCTTCGACGACAGTCAACTCTCTTCGACGAAATACTGGTTGTAATCGCCGTTGTCGTAGATGCGGTCTGTCGTCACATCCAACTCGAGACGCTCGAAGTCCGATGGAGTGTATCGCCAGTTCTCTGGATAGTTCTCGAACTGTTCCGGGTAGGTGATCCGACCGTACCGATTGAGAGTCAGGTAACTTTGGCCGTCAACGCTGTCTCCCAGATACTCGTGCTCGGTGTAGTTGAAGTGGGGTGGTGGTGTGGTCGCAGTGTACGCTGGTTCAGTATCGACACCGAACGCAGCATGCTGGAGACGGGTTTGGCTTATCTGGAACTGCATGATCTGATCGGAGCTTTGTCCATTCTCCATCAGCCAGTCACCCCCTTCGATTTCCATCTCTGTCATCTGGTGGTTGGCTTCGGATTCTGCAGGGGACTGATGCATCCCGATTGTCGTCAAAGAAAGTAAGACAGCGAGGAGCAACACGAGCGAGAGATCAAACACCGGCCGGAACCGCGACCAACGCTTCCGGTCCATCCGATAAGAGAGCACGGCAAAGAACTGGCCGATGAGAATCACTGCAGCGATCTTTGCGATCTGCCACGGTCGCTCGTGCGGGACAATGAGGTCGAAAAAGAGGAAAAACAGGCCACCGAAGGCAAATAGCACAACCGTCCCACCGAACATGACAGTCTTTGCATCGAGACTTGGAGTTCCGCGAAGGAATTCCCACAGCACGAGCCCAATAAACAGGAAGGCAAGCCCAAACAACAAGAACTCAAGCCCATATCTGAATGTGAATACCTGCAACAGATCGATCAGTTCAATCGTTGTCTCATCTGTTGTTTCGGTGTATGAATCAGCTGGGCTCGATTCCCCACCAGCGGCAAACAGTGACTCGTAGACTTTGACGAATCGGCGGATGATGCCAGTGTACGTTGAGTACCAGGCAGCGAAAATGACTGCGGCCAGTGAGACAAAATTGGTCGCTGTTCCAAACTGTTCGGTGACCTGTGGGGTGTATTTTGCCAGGAAATACAGCGAAAAGATACCGATCAGAAACATCGCTGTCAGAGGGTGGTACAGGAGAATTGCAAAGAGTGTAATAACGAACGTGGCACGCACCGGGGGAGTTGGTTTCCGCTGGGTTTTGAAAAACAAATAAAAGACAACCGGGAGCAGCATAATACTCACATCATAGGTGGCAAAGGCAGGGTGAGAGGTACGAAGCACCGGGAGTAGCGCGAACGGCAGTGCAAACAGTACCTGCCCGCGGGAATCGAAAAGATACACCAGCAGGTAGTACATCCCGCCAAAGTAGATCAACGAAAAGAGCACTGGGAGAAGCATTCCGACGGCCATTGGGTCGACACCAGTGGCATCCGAAATCGCGATCGAGAGGAGATGCATTGGCGCATAGATATTACTCCCAATCGCCCCAGTGGTCGTCAGATCCCGAATAAAGCCGTGATGGCTCATTGCATCTGACCGACCGTACATCTGGTAGCCCCGGATATACGGCAGTAACAGCACAAAGAGATTCGTCACGACCACGAGCAGGAGACCATATGTCCAGGAACCTTCTCGGGGTTCTCTTGCACTGAAGAAAATAACGAGTGAGCCAAGCAGTAGCGAGCCAACGACGAGTCCCCAGAAATAACCAGGGAACGCCCCATAGAGAGAAATCTCATACTGGTTGGCCCCGGGCGTCTGTATCGCGATTATAACAGCACCCAGCAGCGAGATAAGCCCTAATAGCGACGCTATTTTCAGTTTTGTCGATCTCATCACCATCATCCCTTCAGAAACGCTCCGTTACAGTAGTTGGACAGATCCCAGTTGACCTGGGACCCATACTGGAAAGAACACCCATAGCGAACAAAATAATTTTTTGAAACAGAGCTGTCAGGTCTCACGTATCCCATATCCGGTGATACCCACTCTCCGGCATTGTTATTAGCTATTTATTTAATTAATTGAGTGATAATTGATTTGTTACTATATACTGAGACACTGAATAAAAGGAAAACCAGCGCCATTCATGACAGGAATACAACAATTTAAGCTCCCGTCGGCGGAGCAGCTCGATCAAAACCGTTTCAAGTTGTTTCTCGGCTCATTTCTCACAATGCTACTCGTGCTTCCCATAGGTTTGTTGATAGTAGGGCAATTTTCAATTCGATCCTATTTTATTCTCGGATTCATCTTGTTTCTGACCTTGAGTGAAATATTCGCGCCGGCTGAACGTATGAGCGACTGGTGGGGCTGGCTACAGTTGGTCAAACTCGTCGGCTGGATTGGAGTGATATATATCATCCTCGAACGGGTGCTGGTAGTGGTTGCTTGATTGTCAACGGCTTCTGGCTCAACCTCCTGACAGTTGCCTGCAGTTCTGTGGATCTCTCTCAAACTGAACCACTCCGTCACTACCGCGATACTGTGAGAATCTGATTTGAAGAAAAATTGCTGGACTGAGGAGCGGTGGCAGGTAGGGTCCACACACGCGGCCAGTGTTACAATTTCACAAGAAACGACTTACCTGTCAATACTATATTCATAACTTAGTGAGTTCTCACCACTGCAGCTACCATGGACGGTGTTATACTGGCCGCAGGCGAAGGAACACGGCTACGACCACTCACAGAGGACAAACCAAAGGGGATGGTAGAAGTAGACGGAGAGCCGATCCTCACGCACTGTTTTGACTCGATGATCGAGCTTGGCGCGGACCGACTCGTCGTGGTGGTGGGCTATCTCAAAGAAAATATAATCGATTATTATGGGGACGAGTATCAAGGTGTCCCGATAACCTACACACACCAGCGCGAGCAGAACGGGCTTGCACACGCACTGTTGACTGTCGAAGAACACGTCGACGATGATTTCATGTTAATGCTTGGCGACAATATCTTCCAAGCAAATCTCGAAGACGTAGTGCGCAGACACCGCGAATCACGTGTCGATGCCGTCTTTCTCGTCGAAGAAGTGCCCTGGGAGGAGGCACCACGGTATGGTGTCTGTGACACCAACAACTACGGTGAGATTGTCAATGTCGTCGAAAAACCCGATGATCCGCCATCGAATCTCGTCCTGACCGGCTTTTATACGTTCACACCGGCGATTTTCCACGCCTGTCATCTCGTACAGCCATCGGATCGTGGAGAGTACGAACTCTCCGATGCCATCGATCTGTTGATGCGATCTGGACGGACAATCGACGCACTCGCGCTCGAAGGATGGCGCATCGATATCGGCTATCCAGAGGACCGCGAAAAGGCCGAAAAGCGGCTCGGGGAGCCAGTCAAAGCCGAGTAACTGCTATTCGCAGTCCTGTTGTCGGTCTCAAGTTGTACGGAATCGACCACACCGGAAAGTGGTGCAATCGGTCTGGCGCTCAGCTCGATACTGTCGATATGAACTGTTCGATTTCAGCGGTTGACTGGTCGATCGACAGCTGACCTGTATCGACCTCAAGGACCTCGGCCCCTCTTTGATCGAAGCTGTCCGCGACGCAGGCAGTGACCTTGTCTGATTCAGTCGCAAAGTCGAGATAGGCGTCCTTCTCGAGGCAGTCCCACGAGTGGGGTGCACCACCATCGCGTGTGAGGAGCCGTTTTTCGTAGACTTCTGGGTTTGCCCGAACGAAGATGATTCCATCCGGCACTGGCATTGTTTCGACATACTCTCGAATATCCTGCTCTGTGTACTGTTGAGAGTACTGAGGAGGATACATAATGGATGCCGCTATCGAACCAAAGCCCTCATCTATGAGCACGGTTTCCGACGCCGTCGAGGAGCTATCGACGAGACCGTACGTCTCGACGAGATCGAGTATTGTTGAAGAAATACTATCAATTCTCGACTCGACATCAGTGTACTGGTGCATGTACTCGGCAGTTTTCGGTAACATTTCCGGGTACTTCAGCGAGAAATGATTCACCCCACGGTCTGATAGTCCTGTAATCCGGGAGAGATAGGAGAACACCAGACGAGGCAGTTTCTCCTCGAACTGTGCGGAGTACGATGGAAAAACGCGGTCAGAGACGACAGTACTGTGCATCTCTTTCAACGTATAGATATCTGTATTGTTGCTGAATATCTCTGAAGCGGTTGTTGTTTTGCCAGCCCCTGCGACGCCAAGGAGTTCAATATGATTCATATTGTCACCCCATCGAACTTCTCATAAATAGCAGTGGGAGATGTGAAACCGCGAGTGACGTTCGCTGGCAGGTACTGCTGATCCGTTGGTTGGCTTACGGTAGCCTGAACGAGCATATACCGATATCAAATTCAGAACGGCTAATCGTTATATCGAAGTTACCGGGTTTTATATCGCAGTTGAGACGATACTCTCCCGTTGGAGCACAGATTTGCATGATTATTTTACAGCAGCAATCTCTGGGGCGTAAGTATAGATAAACGAGTGTATTGTGATCAAGACTGATCGACTGCCATCGCCCGGACACGCCGAGCTGTCTGCAGTCCGGGCTGACCGAACAGTGATGCAAATATTTGCGCACAGCAGCGTCCTCTAGTAGTATCGGCGTAGTACGCCGCCTTGATGAAACAGCAGACCGCCAGCAACGACCAGGCGTGCTCGTCAAGTCGCATCTGCCCTTCCTCTTCGTACCGTTCAGCGAGCACGGCTCGCCTGATCCACGGGAATTCATCGTAGAGCTCCTTCTGGTTTCGAACGAGACGTTTCATCTCTTCGAACCGGTTGAGCCCGTCCCATTTGCGGCTCTCTGTTTTCCGACGGTAAACAAGACACTCGTCAACAGCGGTGAACGTCGTTCGCCGAGCGAGCTCAATTTTTAGATCAAGATCATCCGCATACGTTGCCAGCGGTATAATATCACGGAGCAACTCCTGCTCAATCAACATCGTAATGGTACAGCAAGGGTACATTTTGAATTTCAGGGCCCGCTCAAGCACCTCGCCGCTCACTTTGGGATACTGATCATCCCTGACATCAGATTGGAGTCCTGTGTAAGCGACACCACTATCGGGGTTGTTTTCGAGCGCTTCGACGGTTTTCGACAGCTTCCCCGGAAGAAAATAATCATCGTCATCAAGCAGATGGATATACTCTCCACTCGCCGCCCGTATCCCATCAGTGTACGCGTTTGCCCAGCCACCGTTCGTCGATCGAATGATAGATTGTACCTCCTCGTACTCGGCCAGCACTGGTTCGGCATGGCCCTCGCCTGAATCGTCGACAACAATTAGCTCCACTGGTTCGTACTCCTGTTCGAGCACGCTTTCGATCGCATCCGGTAGGAGCTCGTTCCGATAATACGTCGAAATAATTACCGAGATCTTCGGCGCCATACTATGGTCTCTCGATTTGGCCGCTTTGTTATAGCCGCCGTAGTCTGATCACAGCAGTCAGATGGAGTCGGTGTCGATTTGTAATGCTATCTTACTGACATAAAGTGTTGAACACTGACAGGCAGTTTCGACAGCCTTCCCTGGGGGTTCAGATAACATTTTCGTACTCCAACCACGTCGCAATCAGATCGATGGCTTCCTCGTAGTCAACCCGCTGCTCCCAGTCGAGTACGTCCTTTATTTTCTGGTTGGAGAAGTTGCCAGTGTGCGTCTGCATATCGATATATCGCGTATCTGGCAGCTCGTAGGTCTCCGGTGAGCTACCAGTCTCACTCGAGCCATTCTCGGGAGACAGCTGCTCGAAGGAGCTGCCCCTATCATCGCCTGTAAGCGCTGCAAGAACGTTTTCTCGAAGGGTAGTCGGCAGTTGCTGGACAAGCGGCTCGGCCCACGGCGTTTGCCCAAGCTCTGAGGCGGCAGTATTTTTTACCGCAGCCGACGTCACGATAGCGACCGGAATCCGTGCTGGGGGAACGACGCTGTTTTTCAGGAGACGTCCTGCTTTTTTGACCTCGATTTCACGCCGGGACATCGTCTCTATCGGCGGGTGATCACCAAGCAGTTCGGCGATATCGTTGTAGTACCGCTGCCAGCTTACCGTGCTATCGTCGACTGCCAGAAACGCCTCGCCATCTGCGGCTGGGCTTTTGAGCGCGAGCAAGATGACATCGACAAGATTGTCGATATAGATCTGATTGAGCGTCCCAGTTCCACCGTCTGCCAGAACAGCGCCATTGCGGATACTGTCGACAGCTCCGGTCACCCAGTCGCTACCCGGGCCGAAAACGATCATCGGGCGGATGATCGATGGCGCAGGCGCTCCCGGAAACTCGTCGATTATCTCCTCTTCTCGGAGCTTTAACTCCCCGTACTCCCCATCAGGATCGAACGGGGCAGTCTCCGTAATTTCGCCATCGTGTCCGTGTCCGTGGACGACTGCTGTGCTCATGTGAACGAACGATTCGATCCCTGTCTGTTCAGCAGCATTGAGCAGTGTCTTCGTCCCCTCGACGGAGGTGTTCCCCATACTGAACGCACAGTTGATCACTGAATCGCACTCAGACATGAGCTCGGTCATCAGGTCGCCGTCCGTGATAGAGCCCACTTCGATCTCGATCGGAAGGCGTGCCAGCCGCATCGCAGCTGGGCCGGACGGGCTGTGGATCAAAGCTGTGAGTTCGATATCGTCCTCTCCGAGTGCCACACGGTGTGCAATCCGACTCCCGACGAATCCACCCGCACCAGTCAGCAGTAGCTTCGTTGGAGTCATCTCAGGATTGCTCCTCCGGGACTTTCATTTTGGGACCGGGAGCCTCGGTGTTGTCAATGCCAACCATCTCCCAGTCGTTTCGGATCTGCTCCCGGGAGTCATAACAGCGCTCGATGAGTTCGATCACCCACAGCCCAGATGCCGCAGTAACGTATGAGCCCTCACCAGTTTCGACGGCGTCGATGAAGCGTTTTGTCTGCTTACCAACCCGGAACAGGTAGCTGTTCGGGTGTTTTTCGGACGGACCGATCTGCATTGTTGCATCAGCCTCGAAGTCTTTGAGCGTCCCCGTCGAACCACCTGGGTCGACGGTGATTTCACCCGCTGTCCCGGTGATTCGAAACTCGTGATCGATTTCTCGTGAGCCCGCGATTTCGAGTGTTCCCGTAAGGCCGCTTGGCTCGAACGACAGCTCGACGATCGCATTCGCCTCCAGACCACCAAAGCTATCGTCCTGATAGCGTTCGACAGTGAACTCATCACCGAACAGCCAGAGAGCGATATCGAGGACGTGCGGGCCTTTATCTGTGAGGACACCACCCTCGGCCAGCGAGGGATTGACACGGTAATCGCTCGCAAAATCCCAGGCCGTCTTGTCACCAAACTGGACGTGGAACTCCTCTATCTCGCCGAGAGCACCGTTGTTGACGAACCGATGCAGTAACTGACAGGCGGGGGCCTCGCGTTGCTGTCGCGAAATCCCGTACTGTAGCCCCTGCTTATCAGCAAGTGAGACCAGTTCAGCGGCCACCTCATCCGTTGGTGCAATCGGTTTCTCGGTGAAAACGTGAACTCCCGCCTGCAGATACGTTTGCGAGATATCGCTGTGGAACTTCGGCGGTGTGGCCACGATTGCGATATCAGTATCCCCAAGCGTGGTGTCGTAGCTGGTCGTATGACCATACGCCCCGAACTCTGCTGCGACACCCTTGGCTCGGTCAGCATCGATATCGACGACCCAGCGGAGATTCGCGTTTGGCAGTTCCTGTATCGCAGGGAGATACGCCTGCTGTGCGATAGCTCCAGCCCCAACGACCGCGATCTGTTGCATATGATAGAAAGCGGTATATTGGAGGGTTAGTTATACAGGTGATATTGCTGCTTTTCGCAAGCCCGAGCGGATACTCTCAGAATGATCACGCAGAGATTATCTCGCTACAGGCAGGCGCCACTATCGGTAATACCGGCTACGAGCAGCATCGAAGGTGGCGGGTTCGCGGCGACGATAGAGTTGAGAAAGCTATTGAACTCCATCGAATTGCAAGGTCGCTTTTCATGTGCGAGCAGTACGTTAGTGAATCTATGACCAGTGAGGAAGACAGATCGCTTCTCTCGAACGTCTTATTACCGGTCGCAGAGGAGGCGGATGCACGACGGACTGCAGCGCAATTGGACAAGTACGATCCCGGAGAGATCACTGCGCTGTATGTCATCAAAAAAGGTAGTGGCCCGTCTGCAACGCCAGTATCAAAATCCGGCGAGCGGGGTGCGGAAGCGTTCGCTGCGGTCCGGGAGTATTTTTCCGATATAGCTATGGAGACTGTTTTCAGCGACGACATTGTGGCAACGATTCTGGAGCACGGTGAGGAGATCGATGCCAGTGCAATCGTGTTCAGTTCCCGTGGCGGGAACCGCCTCTTGCAGTTTCTAACAGGCGACAAGACGCTCAAGCTCGTGACGAAAGCGGACCGACCCGTTGTCACGATACCTGCAGATGCGGTCGAAAAAAGAGCTACTTCAACGGAGTGAAACAGTGTCTCAGATCACCACCGACGACAGCGATAAGGATGGAGTAGCCAGATCACGGCCTTTGTCAGGCCTCGCTGGCATCCAATAACGGACGAAGATCTGGATGATCAAGCCGAGACTGTATTTCGGGACTTAGTTGTTCCGTGCTGTCTGCGCTGGAGACCGCCATTCGGACTGCCTGCCATCGCTCGTGACGATAGACGACCGAGACAGGAATCGATTCGATACCGGTAGCGTGCGCGATTGTCGTCCTGTGGTTTCCATCGGCAAACAAAATAAACTCGCCGTCTCGACCGATGTTTACGGGGACAGTTTCTGACTCGTCGAATCCGTCTGTCTGCATCGACTCGTACACCTCGTCAAGAGACGACAGATACGTTTCGAACTGTTCCATGGAGTGGTCCGTTCCATCCATTACCCGCAGTGTTGTCTCATCCTCTAACCGCTTTTTGCCAGTCTGAAAGTAGCTCGTCTCCTCCCATGGTTTGTCATCCCGATACCGCTGGAGCAGTCCAGTCCACATCTCCCCATGATCGTAGCGATGCAGTTTCTTCTGGTCCCAGCTGCCACCGACAACCCCAAACGGTGGTGTCTCTGCTGGAAAGATCCGGCTCCCGTCGGATGAGAGTTTGCTCATGACGTACTCAATCTCGGCGGGATCTACACGCAGTGTCTCCGCTGGTTTTGGTGCTGCAGTGCTGTATTTGACTCTGTAAAGGGCTGTAAAATACGCGACACGGAGCCAGTAGCCTGCGAACTGACGCCCAATCCGGGCCAGCGAGACCGGCCCCTTGTTGCTGTAGATCGTTTTCGCTCGATCGAGTAACTCTGTTGGTTGGATCCCCTCTTTGACTGTGCTCATCAGTTCATCCAGCGTATCAGATTAAAAAGTTAGTTTCATTGTATACCAGATGGCGGCTCCGGGAATCAGGATTGTTCGCTGGACAGAGAGGTAGTATTACCATCATAATAAAACCAAACGGGGTGGTATTCCGGGTGTGAATCGGATATCGTCGACCTCCCAGTGGGCGTTGCAAACCGACCGACTACCGACGCAGGTAAAATAAGACAATGGCACAGAGGAAACCAACACAGGAGACGGGAATCGAGATTGGAGAGGGCGGCCAGACAGAACTACCACAGATCGGGCTCGGCACCTACAAAACCGGCGGGTACGAGTGTTACAACACCGTCAAAGAGGCGCTTGATACCGGCTACCGCCATATCGACACGGCGATGGCATACGAAAACGAGGCAGCAGTCGGCCGCGCCATCGAGACCTCCGATGTCGACAGAGAGGATGTATTTCTGACGACAAAGATCAAAGGCTATCCGGAGTTCGTCGAGCGCGACCGGCTGCTCGAAGCTGCCGATGGCTGTCTCGAACGGCTCGATACCGAGTATATTGATCTGTTGTTAGTTCACTGGTGGAACTCACGATCGAATATGATGGAGACGTTCCAGGCGATGGCAGAGCTTGTCGAAGCCGGAAAAGTACGACATATCGGGGTGAGTAACTTCTCTATCGACCGACTGCGTCGTGCCATGCACGTCTCCGACGTGCCGATTCTCACCAATCAGGTCGAACACCATCCATACTGGAAACAGAACGAGCTGCTTGAGTTTTGCCAGGCAAACGATGTTATCCTCACTGCCTACAGTCCACTTGCCGAGGGACTACTGGTCGACGACCAGCGACTGGCAGAGATCGGAAACCGACACGGCAAAACACCTGCACAGGTGGCGATCCGGTGGCTCATCCAGCAGGAAAACGTCGTTACAATTCCAAAAACAACGACGCCAGAGTATCTCCGCCAGAACATTGATATCTGGGATTTCGAGCTCACAAGTCAGGAAATGTCCCGGATTGACGATCTACAGGGCCCATTCCTCTACAGACATAATCGCGAAGGTGGACTTATCCATCAGGCTCGAGGAGTGGCTGGCCCAATCGGTGAACGGATTATGCCGAACAAGATCCTGAACAAAATTCTCTCTTGAGAAAGGAGAGTTTTTCCTCAGCGCCCAAACGCTGAAATTCTATAACCGTGGAGACAAAAGGGAAGCTATGGATACGACTGCTGACGGTCAGAACAGTGATTTGCTTGGGAACGTCCTGCTGCCGATCGCAAACGACGAAGACGCAGTACAGACGGCGAAGGTACTGAAACCGTACGATCCCGAGACGGTGACAGCCTTTTTTGTCGTCGAAAAGGGCGGGGGTGCACCCGATAAAACACCCGTAAAGGTATCCGAAGAGATGGCAGCGGAGGCCTTCGAGGCAGTCAAGTCGGTGTTTCCCGACGCGAGAGAAGAAGTTGCATACAAAACCGATGTTGTCGATGCAATCTTCGATGCCGCAGCGGAGATCGATGCGACCGCGATTGCCTACCGGTCTCGCGGTGGGAATCGATTGCTTCAGTTCCTCTCCGGTGACCACTCGATCAAACTGGTAACGAAGGCACAGCGCCCAGTGATTGCGCTTCCGAATGTCCAATCCGACGAGTGACTGCTTCGATTGGATGAAAGATGTCCTCTCACGGAGCTATCGCGGGAAAGCCGGCGAGACGGGATCTGTAGAAATTAGGTCATAACTACATACTGATTGTCTCTGTCCATAGATATGTCATCAGGGACAGAGAGTAGCAATACGACCTCGATTACTGATCCGAATCTTTCTCGAGGGTATCTGCTGCGACGAGGAATCGAACTTCTCCGGGAAGAACACCCACAGCAACTTGCCAAAGCCGCAACTGAGTATCTGCGCCCCAGATGCTGTCCCCCTCGTTCTGTCGTTCGGTACGCACTGTGGCTGAGACACAAACGCAAACCTTTGAGCTACACTGATGCCGATCCATTTAAAATAATCTACGTTGATCCGGATGCTCTCACAGAGTTTGAGGGGACAGTCAACTACGACGATAGCCGGATCGCATACGACGACCAACAGCGAGTTCACAAGTGGAACAATCTCGGCTATGTCGTTGATGGTGACTGGGATCAACACACAACGGAATGGGGTGGGCCACTGTATCGTGCAATGAGAGAACGATTCTGTCACGGCCGCGACTGGGAGGAAACCAAGTTTATACAGACCGTGCTGGAGAATATTAACAACGGCGAGTCTGGGTGGCGTGCCTGTCAAACCGAGGCGGAAGTGCTTGATCGGTGTGAAGAGATAGATGAGCTGTATGAGAGTATACGGCAAAATGGCTACCGGAAACATCCCCCTCGCAGTACGTTCGCTTGGCAGGCGGAGTTCGACGAGTTGACTGTTAACGTCGGTCGGAACGGAGAGCTTATCCGTAACAACAGTGCAAACAATCGGCTCGCTGTGGCAAAAATCCTCGATCTCGATCAAATCCCGGCGCGAGTGTTGCTTCGACATCGGGAGTGGCAGTCATATCGGCAAGAAATGAGAGAGAGTGAGAGCACTGACAAACCCCGTCACGAATTGCCAAATAACGTCGACCATCCTGATTTGCTTGATATCAGGTGAACGGGCATCTGACTCCACCGACAAAAAATGGCAGTTATGTTGCCATTTGAGTCGAGGGTGGCCAGTAGCAACTACCTCTACGCTCTGGAGCTGATATAGCCAGAAAATAGTAATAATGACATCTCTCTTTTGGAGTTCTAATGGCTCAAGTTATCACAGAACGAATACTGGCTGTGTTTGTTGTCGGTCTGCTGTTGTTGAGCCTCGGGACAGGTGTCGCCGCGGCTGACTCTGGAGTAAGTGGAACAGCCATCGTCGAGAGTGACGAGCAGGTCTCCGAGATCAGTGGTGTCTATGGAACAATTATAATCGAGGGAACAGTCACCGGAGATCTCTCCGGCCTGGCTGGGGATATCACAGTCCGAGAGGGTGGTGTTGTCGAAGGAGATATCGACGCCGCGGCCGGAAACATGCAAATAGCGGGGACAGTTGGTGGGAATGTGGCAAGCGGCGCGGGCTCGGTGCATCTCTCCGAAACCGGTGAAATACAGGGCGAGATGGATGTGGGTGCGGGTGACGTCAGAATCGATGGAGGGGTCGGTGGCGATGCGAGGATCGTCGCCGAGACGATTCGGATCGGTGAAGCCGCCACTATCGCTGGCTCACTGAGCTATGACGGTGAGCTGCAAGGGAACCAGGATGCAGTTGCCGGTGATATCACCAGAGATCAAGCACTCGGCGCAGGAATGCTCGAGGATCTCCAGCCGTTTGCCCCATGGATCTTCACGGCGTATGCATTTGTATTTAATCTCCTGCTCGGTGCCGTTCTCATCGGGCTGTTTCCGCAGTTCTCACGAGGTGTCGGGGAACGGGTCGCGAACGCACCACTCCGGTCGGGAGTTGTCGGATTGGCTGCCCTCATCGGTGTCCCGATCCTTCTCGCACTGGTTGCGGTCAGCGTCGTCGGCATCCCGTTCTCGCTTGTCGGCATTCTCTTCTTCTTGTTCATTATCTGGGTTGGACTCGTCTATGGGCGGTTTGCTGTGGGGTTCTGGCTTGTCCGCCGAGCGGGCAGCAACAGCCTCTGGCTCGGACTCATCGTGGGACTGCTGGTTGCAGCCGCTCTCGAACTCGTTCCGATCGTCGGCAACTTCCTGAATCTGCTTATTCTGCTGGTCGGACTGGGGGCACTTTTCATCGGGCTGTACAGACAACGGCAACGTCCAGCATCACCCGAATCGACGGGTGCCGAAAGGTCGCCAGCCGATTGATGCCTAGGTAGGAAACGTTGCTGTCTGTCGGATTTCACCGGAAGTCTAGTGTGAAAAACGGGACTGTTGCCATCTCGAAAACGAAAAAGCTCGCTGTCAGTCTTCGAAGGTCATTCCGTAGCCCCACTCTTCGAGATTGGCCTCGACAGCGTGCAGATTTGCCAGACCGGCTTTGACGACCGCTTCTCTGAGGTCTGTGAGCGAGACGTTGTCGCCAAACCGCTCCTCGATTTCGCGAAGCGCATCTCGCTCCGCTCGTTTCGTCTCTTCGTGCAAGAACAGTGGGACGCGATCGCGGCCGTCTTTGACACCATCGCGGCGGAACTTGTACGGAATCTGCATCTGTGGTTGTTGTGACTCTGTGCTCGCCTGAGTTGGGTTTGTTCTGGTCGTCTGCGATCTGGTGGTCGTCGGCTCTGAAACAGTGTTGGGGCCATCGTCACAGTCATCGGTTTCCTCGGTGTCGTTCTCGGCGAATGGGTTTTCGCCAGCGCCCTCTTTCATCCCCGTCATGCGGTCACCACCTCGTGATCGATGTCGCCTGGCTCTGGTGGATTCGGTGCCTCGATACCGACCTCGCCTTCAAGATAGCGGGCGATGCGGTCGAACTGCGCCAGGGTCTCGATTTCGTACTCGCGTTCTCTGTCTCTGAACTCGCGGGCATACCGGTACGCCGAACACTGCTGCATCCAACAGCCCTCCATCAGCGAGGCTCGCTCGCCGATAATTTCTGGAATCGAGTAGCCGATCTCGTCGAGAATTGCTCGCTGGTCGCGCGTATCTTTGAATGCAATTGGGATGGCTGCGAGCACGCCGACGTCAACCTCGAGCTGGGTTTCGAGCCCGGCGACGAGTGATTCCAGCCCCTCGACCGCTGCTCTGCCCTTTGCAGTCGGCTCTACGGGGATCACCAGCGAACGCGTCGCGTTGATCGCGTTGTAGAGGTGTGGCCCCTCTGTCGCCGGGGGATCACAGATCAGGACATCGTACTCCTCGGGCACCCCAGCCTCGCGGAGTACACGCAGGAGCTGTGCATGCATCCCGAAGGCCTCACCCATCGCCTCTGCCTGATCTTTCTCCCGTTTGAGATACTCCGCCAGATCAGAGAGCATGTTGTGTTCCGGGATAATGTCTACCCCCTCCACCGTTCGAATCAACTCGTCGAACTCGCCTTTCGGCCGGCGAATCATATGTCGAACCAGGTTATCTACTGAGTCCGTTCGCTGGTCATCGACGCCGAACAGCCGGGAGAGGTCACCGTCCTGTGGGTCGAGTGGCACGACAAGGGGTTTCAACCCCGCCCGTGCATGCGCCACCGCGAGATTCGCCGCAGTGGTCGTTTTCCCGACCCCGCCTGCCTCACTGTATGTCGAGTACGCCAACATATGTGCTTCATAGATACCACACACCTTGAAAGTTCGTCAGACACAT